>Ga0194131_10000563_pt1 | contig 62988 bp, 34 predicted proteins | sample TA2KigO120mmetaG_FD_148631 | JGI IMG/M metagenome (GOLD analysis project Ga0194131, IMG submission 148631) | Freshwater microbial communities from Lake Tanganyika, Tanzania - TA2015053 Kigoma Offshore 120m | ecosystem: Environmental > Aquatic > Freshwater > Lake | place: Tanzania: Lake... | reverse complement strand
GATGGGCGGCGGCGGCGGCGGCATGATGGGTGGTGGTGGTGGCGGCGGAATCTTCAATGTCGGTGCAGAAAAAGCCGGTAAGATCCATGTCGCCACGTTCTGCCTCGAACATGGCAAGCAGGATCCCGATAGCCGCATGGACTACGAGATTCGTCCGATCGAATCGTTCACCGCAAACGCGGCCGTTATCGAACTCTGCAAGATGCTCGGCCGAGGCGAAGTCGCTCAGAACGCCGGTCAGGCTGCCGTCTGGCATCTGGCCAATGGGCTGACCTGGGACGAACTTGCCCAGAAAGACCGGGTACGATTGCTCGACGGGTCGGGCGAACGTTATTTCACGATCGACGAACTGCATCTGGCCACAAGAATCGCCCAGGAAGCCGATCGCCGCGGGAAGGAAAACCCCGTCAAGTACGGCAAGGACAAAGAACAGTCGTTGAGTAAGAAGTAGTTCTCTCGAACGAAACGCCGAACATCGGCAGGACAATGGAGAGGGGCGGCCCGAAAAGGCCGCCCCTTTTTTGTTGGAAGTCTCCCCACGAACCAACGTTAGTTCGCCGACCGCCCCAGGGGCCTGAAAATCGCCATAATCGGCCCGGGGGACGAATCTGCCGCGCCTCGCGACCGAGCGCCAAGTCTTTTGCCCGTAACGTATTGTTACAAGGACGTTACCGCATTCCGGCCGATTCAGGAAACAAATCACCGAGGTCGGTCGTCTATACTGTCGGTCCGCTTGATCGAGAATTCACACGAGGGCAACCTATGATCTCGCCAGTCCGCCTCCCTGGAGCGATTTTGTTGACTGCGATCTGTTTGTTTTCCATAGGTCTTACCGCAACTCGCGGTCAGGCTCCCAATCCAGGAGCGGCTCCGCCCGCCGATACACCCTCCAATCCGCCAGCCAGCAAAGAGGCCGCCGAGAAGGAGGCGGTGATTCGCGAGCAGGCGATCTATATTCCATACACGAAATTGCGCGACTCCTTTGAAAAAGAGGGACGCGGCGTCTACCTGCCTTACGAAAAGTTCCAGGAATTGTGGCAGGCGGCGCGAGGCAAAGAGACACCGCCGACGACGGTCAAACGGCCCGAAGGGGCGCTGATCACCGACGCCGACAGTGTGGCCACCGCGGAGAAGGAGGTCCTGCGAGTCCGAGCGAAACTCTCGATCGAGTTACTCTCCAAGGGATGGCATTCGGTTCCGATCCGACTGGGTGATTCCGCGATCATCCAGGCCAGAATCGGCGATGAATCGGCTCGCGTGACGTTCGATCCCCAACAAGGCTACCTGTTGCTGCTGGAACACACGGGCGATCAACCTCGCTCGATCTCGGTGGAACTGGAATATGCCAAAGCGTTCGCGAAGAACCCCGGTCAAAACTCGGTTTCGTTCGAAGCGCCCCAGGCACCCGTCAACAAATGGCAGGTGCGCATCCCCCAGGCCGGCACAAAAATCACCGTGGAACCGATGATCGCATCGTCGGAAATGCCTCCGGCGAAGGATGGCGAAAAACCGTTTGAGGAGACCGTGGCACTGGCATTCGTCGGTGCCGCGCCGACCGTTCGAATCGGCTGGACCGCGAAGGCCGAAGGCGCGATGGGACTTACCGCGCTGGTCAACGCGCAGGTACAGCAGATGATCGGCATCAATGAGGGCGCGGTGCGGACGCGCGCGTTAATCACTTATGACATCGCCCGCGCCGATCTCTCCCAACTGATCGTCGAAGTCCCCGCCGACCAGAAAGTCGTCAACATATTCGACCCGAACGTGCGGCAATGGGACGTGAAATCCGAAGGTGACACGCAGCAGATCACCGTGCAGCTGTTCCAGCCGGTGCGCGGAGCGCAAAACCTGGTGGTGGAACTGGAACGGTTTCTAGTCGACATGAACCAGAAAGAAATGCGTTTGCCAACCGTCAAGGCGGTCGGCGCTGGCCGGCAGCAGGGAATTGTTGTCGTTTCCGTTGGCACGGCCCTGCGGGCGGAGGTATTGAGGCGGGTTGGCTTGACGCAGCTCGGCCTGGATGAACTGCCCGACAATCTGAAGACACAAAAGTGGGAGTACTCGTATCGCTACGCCGCAATGCCGTTCGACCTGGCCGTTTCGACCGAGAAAGTTCTGCCTCGTATTCGGACCACGGAACTGGTGGAAGCTTACCTGGAGCCGGAACAGTTGCATCTCGACCTGCTAGCGGTCTATCAAATCGAGCGCGCGGGCGTATTCCAATTGGAAATGGAGATTCCGAAGGAATACGAGGTGCGCGACGTGCGCGGCGTTCCTTGTGCCGCGGCGGGAGCGCAGCAGGCGCAGGTGGACACCTTCAGTCGGTTGGGCGACGATAACGCACGTCTGATCGTCAATCTATCCCAGCGCGCGATCGGATCGGTCGCGATTCTGGTCCAGTTGCGAAGACCACTCGAACAGCCCGCGCTGCTCGTACCCCAGGACGCGGCGGTCGAGATCGGACTTCCGCTGCCGCGAATCGCTCCAGGCAGCGTCGAGAGTACACAAGGGCGGATGGTCGTCTATGCGCCCGAAAGCCTGCGCATCAACCTGAGCAAGCAGGACGGGCTGCGCGCGACTCCGGTCAACGAAGCTTTTGCGGGCGTGGAATCGATGCGCGCCGGCAGGTTTGTCAATACGCGCCCGATCCTGGCCGTGGCGTACACACAACAACCGGTCAACCTCAGTCTCTCGGCCAACCGCCGGAAACCGGACGTCTCCGTACGTCAGTTGCTGGTCACCACCATCAACAACCAGAGCGTCGAATACGAGGCTCGTTTCTATTACGACATCCGCTACAGCGGCGTCAAGAATCTGCAGATCAAGCTGCCGGCGGACGTGATCAAAGACCAGATCCGTAACGATACGCCGGGAGTTCGCGAACGGGTAATGCCGGCGGCCGAGGAAGCGGCAAAGGACGACGAATCGGTCACTTGGGTCTTTACGGGCGACACCGAGTTCCTTGGTCAGCAGCTGATACGTTTGAGCTGGAAGAAGGCGATCGGCGAGTTGGAAGTCGGCAAGCCATACACCTTGAAGATTCCGCAGCTAACGCCGACCGCGGTCAATCGCGCCAGCGGCCAGGTTGTCGTGAAGAAGGCCGAGTCGCTCGATCTGCGTCCGGCCGGCGAACCGCGCGGGGTACGGCCGATCGATCCACAGCTCGACCTGTTCCCCGAAGCGGGGATTTCCGACGCCGCTCGAGCATTCGAGTTTCAAGAGAACTGGGAACTGGCAATCGATGTCGCACGCTACAAACTGGAGGAAGTCAAACGGACCAGCATCGAACAGGGCCTCGTGCGAATGGTGATCACCCGCAGCCGCAAGACGGCCGTGCAGGCGGTGTACCGGGTCCGCAGCGCGCGGCAGCGGTTGGCTCTGCGGCTTCCGGACAAATTCGAATTGGACACGCAGCCATTACGGATCAACGGTCGCCCGCAGGGACTGGAGCGGGGTGACCAGGACGAGTTATTCATCCCGTTGGTGGGCCAGACACCGCAGGAACCATTCCTGCTGGAGTTGCGTTATACCGTTCCGGGCGATCACAGCGATTTGGAACTGCCGGAGTTCACGGACGATCCCGCGGTGCAGCAGGTGCATTTGTGCGCGTATCTACCCAAGGACTGGGCACTGCTCGGTTCGCGTGGGCCCTGGACCGATGAATTCCAGTTCCGGCGTTTCGACCTGATGACGCTGCAGGTTGTGGGCACGGAGGTGCGCGATCTGTTCGCGGAATTGGGACGGGGAGTGGCCGAGAAGGTCGGTGGCAACCTGATTTCCGACATGATGAACGGGTTTCCGACCGATGGCATCCCGTACCTGTTTTCCACGCTCAGGCCGAAGACCGCGCCCGACGGAAACCTGAAACTGGTCGCCTATCAGAAGAACTGGGTGCATGGATCGGTGTTTATCGTGGTCGCGATCTTAGGAATCGGCTTGACCAGGCGCGCCGTTTCGACCCGTTTAGTTCTCGTCGTATTGCTGATCATCGCCTGGGTGTTGTTGAGCGTATTCCTGCCGACATTTGTGATGCAGATCACGGACGGAGCGCTCTTGGGTGCATTGGGCCTGGTGGCCTTGGTCTGGTTCGTGGAATTGGTGATGAAGTTCCTGGCGCAACGTCCCCTGCGAGCCGCAGCAGCCGTAACGAGTGCCGCCGCGAACGCCGGCGGTACCGCACCAGGTTCGGACGCGACAGACGCCGCGGAGAGCGGCGGTGAAGCGCAAGCGGGCGCGCGGAAATCCGGCGAAGGCGTCGACCCGTTCGGCGCCGTGACGTTCCTCGATCAACCCGGCGACAAGGGTCCCGACAAGCCGGCGCCGAAACCAGGCGACGCGAAAAATCAAGGCGGCGACGCGCCGCAGGGAGGTTCCAGCAATGGCTAATCGGTTGAACCGTAACTGCCGGAAACAAACCGCGCTTCCGCCCCGGCGGCCCGATCGACTGGCGGTTGCGCTGCGCTGGACGATTGCCGCCTGCATGCTGACGCTCTGTGCCGGCGGAATCACACCGCGGCTCGCCGCACAACCGCCCCAGGCGGAAGAGGTAGCGCAACCACAGCCAGAGATTCCGCCGCCGCTGGCGCCACCGCTCCATCACGTAAACCCCAACGCGGGCCCCGCCGCTCCCGCCGAACTGCGAAAAGTGCGTGAGATCTACATCCCGTTCGAGGACATGAATATCGTCTTGGAGGGACAAACGCAGCGCATTTTTCTTTCTCGGGCAGAGTACGAGTCGCTGTTGCAGCAGGCGCGGAAGAAGCCTGTTCAATCCAAAGCGCCACTGGGTGCGGTTCCGATCTCCGCGGACTACCAGGCGGTGATTGACGACGGCCGAGCCTTGATTCGAGCATCGATCCGCATCGATGTACTGGCGGACGGCGTGCAAGCGGTCCCGCTGGAGCTTTCGGGCCTGGGGATCCGCTCCGCGTCAGTCGATGGACGCCCCGCGGCGCTGGGTCACGGCCCGCCGGTGACACTGTTTGTCGAGGGTCGAGGCCGCAAACAACTGGTCCTGGAACTGCTCGTGCCGATGCAGACCGCCACGGCGCTGCAGACGCTGCATTGCGACCTGCCGATCCCGTCGGCGACGCGGATGCAACTTACCGTGCCAGGCAACGTCGAGCTGAAAAGCGGCGCCGAGGTACTTGACCGCGCACTGGATCCGGAAAAGAAGAACACCCGCTTTGAGCTCCTGCTGCGACGCGGTGCGCAGACTCTGGTCATGACGCTGAACAACCGGCAACTGCTCAAGGATCGCGTCGTCGTGGCGCGCAGCGTCATGGTCGACGAGGTCACCCAGGCCTACGAACGGTTGCATTCAACCATGTCGCTCGCCGTACTGCATGGCGCGATCGATAAACTGCGACTGGGCGTGCCCCCCGGATTCGAGGTCACGGAAGTGCAGACGCCGCTGTTGTCGAAATGGAATATCGAACAGGCTGACGGCAAACCGGTATTGGAAGTCGTATTGCGGGAAGCTACCAGCGAGATGGTCGTCATTCACGTGACCGCCACGCGCGTTCCGCCAGCGCTGGATGCATGGTCGTTGCCTCAGCTGGTTCCGATGGATGTCGCGGGACATGTGGCGGTGGTCGGTTTGCTCGTCGAGGATCGCCTGCAACCGTACGCGATCCAGACCGAATCGCTGTTGCCGCTACAGACAGGCTACTTGACGGCCAATCTGCCCCAGAGCGTTTTCCAGGCCGAGCCTGGGGCGCCCCAGGTCCGTCCGATCGTCGCCTATTACTCGCCGCGCGGCGAGTTCTCCTTACAGTCGAAATTCCGTCAACCGCCGATGCGATTGAACGTGACCACCAACGCGCTCCTGGTGTTGTCCGATACCAGGCAGGAGTTGCAGGGACTGTTCGTGGTCTATCCCGAAGCGGAGAAACTATTCACGTTTGACTTCGCAATTCCTGACGACTGGGCGCTGCAGACCTTGACGGGCAAGGATGGCCAGCCGCTGCTTTTCGAGCAGTTTCGCGATGAGAGCGGAGCCAGGGCTCGGGTGACGTTCCCGTCGGGCATCCCGGCCGGAATGTCGGCCGAGATTCGTTTCCGTGCCCAATCGATCCCCAAGGAGTGGCTTGGCGACTGGACGAAGTCCACCGCCCGGTTTCCGCGCTTTACCCCGCGCGGCGCCGATCGGGACGAAGGGGCGATCGCCATCTCCGCCATCGACGACATCAAGTTAATCCCGGAGGAACTGCAAGGATTGGTGCCGCTGGACGAGGCGGAAAAGGCCCGTTACGGCCTGGCTGGAGTCGGGACCGACCTGATTTACCGTTACGACAATCCAATGTACGCGGCGACATTCGTCGCCGAACGGGCCGCTCCAACGATCACTGCGCGAACGTTCACGTTCGCGCGGATCCTGCCGGACCAGTGGCGGCTGCATTACGAGCTGGCCTTCGATATTCAGGACTCGCAAACCGATCGTTTGTCGTTACTGCTTCCCGGGGATACACCTCCGACGCTGGGCATCCGCGGCCTCGACCAGGTGGTGGTCAAGGAATTCAACGCCACCGAGACGGAACGGAACGGCGTCGCGATGCGCCGCTGGGACGTACTGCTTGCGCAACGTGTCGATGGCCGCGTGCGGCTGACCGTCGAGTTCCCCTCCGTTCCGCGCGACAGTGTGCCGATGGTGCTGGCCGCCGATGTCGCCTACCAGACAAGTGTCGTGACCGTGGAAGGCCACGCCGACCTCGATACCGAAGTGCGCATTGACGAAGCGACACGACCGCGCAAAGTCGATATCGGCGAACTGGCGGCGGCCGACTATGAAGTAGGCCGCCGCGTGCTGGCGTCAGTCGAGTTCGTTGGCCAGAGTTCTCCTATCACGGTTCGATCGCAGCTGCGATCCAGCCTGGAGCTCCCCAGCGCGATCGTTCAACGTGCGGAACTGGTGACGATGGTTTCCACCAGCGGCGTCAGTCAGACCGTCGCCCGTTTCAATCTGCGCACAAAAGCGACCTACCTGGAAGTGGAATTGCCAAAAGGTGCCACACTCTGGTCGATTTTCCTGGACGGTACTGCCACAACACCCCAGCAGGAGAATGATCGACTGCTGGTCAGCTTGCCGGCGGACTCCGGCGCGCGACTTCGCGATCTGCAGGTCGTCTACGAGTTGCCGGTCGATGCATTCATGATGCGCGGCACCATCGAGGCGCCGGCCCCCGGGCTCCATCTGCGCGACGAATCGGGAAAGACCAGCGATCGCGTGCCGCTGGCCGATCTTAAATGGAGGGTGCGATTGCCAAGTGGTTTTCGGATCGTCAAGGTCGGCGGCTCCGTCTTTCCCGATTACGATGACGCCAATACTCGTCAACAGCTGGCGATGCGGGAATCGCCCTGGAACCAGTTGGGCCGCTCCATGGTGGCGATGAGTACGTTAGTATCCAGCAACGTGAACGACGCTGTGGCATCGGCCACAAGCCGTTCCCTGAGCACACGCTATTATTCGGCGGAACCGAAATCCGAAGCGACACCAAAGCCTGCGAGCGGTGAGGACTTGGAAAGTGCATTACATGGCATGTCCAATCAGCTGGACAGAATGTCGATGAAGCTGGCGCCTAAAAGTGGCGGTGGCGGCATGGGGGGAATGGGTGGCATTGTTGACGGCCGCGGATTCGGTGCCGGACGTCAACCCGCCAGCGGACCGATGGGTGGACAAGAACCAGGGGCGTCAGCTGCCGGAGGCATGCCCGGCCTGGTGCCGCAAACGGCCGCCGCCGATCCGTCAAAAGAGGCCGTGGTGCAGCACGCCCCGCCGTTGCCCCCCAAGGGTAAAGATCTTCGGGTGGATGAGGGTGGTGTCGGTTATGTGGCGGGTGAATCCCTGTCGGGTAAGGAGGGGGGACAGCGGGGTCGGTCGCAGCAATTCGCCGCCACCTGGGCCCTGGAAGGGGTGCGCAGCCTGCGGTTTGATTTTGATCGCTGGCAACAGTCGGACGGACAATGGACCACATTTCTGAGCCTCGGCGAGGCGCCAATACTACGCGCAACGCTGGTCGATGCGCGACGATTGCATTCGCTTGGCTGGGCGATTGCAATCGCGATCGGGCTGGCAGGACTTTTCGTGGGGCGCATGGGAGCGTCCACGAAGCTCAAGTTCGTGGGAAGCGTTCTGCTCCTGGCAACGGTCTTACCACTCGTCACGCCATGGATGCAGGAAGTCGGACTGGCCTGCGACTATGCTTTCTGGACGGCGATCACTTGCCTGGTGGCCTATATGGTGTGGGGAATCGTGCGGTGGTGTGCGGGTCTCGTTTCGCGCGTCCTGCGGCGATTTCGCCGTGCTCCGGCCACCGCCGTGGCTGTGGCAGCGACGGCGGCGATCTGCGGCATACTCGTCACGCCCCCTGCCCCGTCGGCCGCACAGGAAAACGCAGCCCGGACCACCGATCTGTTGCAGCACCTGATCGGAAAATTGGACCCGGTCAAGATTCCGGAAGACGCGGTGCTGATCCCTTACAATTCGGACGATCCCGACGGATGGAAAAAGGCCGAGCGGATCATGGTGCCACTGTCGGTGTATCAGGCGCTCTGGAATCAGGCTCACCCCGAACAGAAACCGACTCGAACTCCGGTCCCGTTCGCTTGGGCTGGCGCGAGCTACCAGCTCACGCTGCAAGGCGACTCCTACGCCGAATTCACCGGGCGGCTGGAACTGGATCTGTTCACCGACGACGAAGCGCGTTTGCCACTGGCGATTGTTCATGGTGTGCTGACCGAGGCGCGCGTCGATGGACAGCCCGCTCGCGTGGTTCTGGTCGAGTCGCCACCGGCGAAGGGCGCGCCGGCCGCGCCCCTTTTCACTTTGAGCGCGGTCGGAAAAGGACGTAAAACGGTCGATCTGACGATCCGTATGCCGATCACTCGGCGCGGTGGCTGGCGCATCGTCAATGGGCAGTTGCCACATACTCCGGCCGCTTCGCTTTCCATCGCCGCTCCCGAGCCGAAGACCGAGGTGCGTCTGGCGGGCATCCCCGATAAGGCTCGACACGAATCCGATGCCCCCAACCAGAAAATTGAGACCAGTTTGACCGCGGGCGAATCGTTCACGATTCAATGGCGTCCCAAAGTCTCGGAGGCGGAGGTCGATCGCAGTCTGACCGCGGTGTCCCAAGCCGAATTGGAAGTCCGCGAAGACGCTTTGCGATTAGCCTGGCAACTGCAACTGGAATTCCCTCGCTCCCGGCGCGAGTCATTTTCGATCCGCGTTCCAACCGACTATCTCGTCGAACGCGTATCCGGCTCCAACGTGAAAGGCTGGAGTACCGACGCGTTGGGCGAAGCCGACGAACGAGGAAGGCTGTTGGAAGTGACATTGCTCAAGGCGGCTCAAGATAAGGAGTCGATCGTACTGCACCTTTCGCGCCGGGATTGGCTTGGCAAGGATGACACGGCTCGTTTCCCGTTGCCGTTGGTGACGCCGGCGGATGCGATGCAGCACCAGGGGACACTGGTGGTGGCGCGCAGCCCGATTCTCGACCTGAAAGTATCGGATCTGGCGAACCTGGCGCAGACCGATCTGGTGGAGCTGAAAATCGCCGGGGACGACGCGTTTTCGCAGGGCGTTCTGCTGGCGCGCCCGTTCCAGGCCTTCCGATTCGCCGCGGCCAACTATCGGGCAACAGTTTCAGCACGGAGTGTCGAGTCACGGCCGTCCGCCGAATTTCGAACCATCTTGAGAATCGCCGAACGGGAATCCCGTGTCGAAACCCAAGTGGCGATTCAGGCCAAGGACCGCACGCTGTTTCGCATCGATCTGGCCCTGCCGAAGAATCTGAAGCTGGAATCGGTCGTTGTCCCCGGTTCCCACGAATGGGTTACTTCGGAGGAAGCCGAGCATCAACTGCTGACGATCTACCTGCACGCCGGTATTCAGGGCGACTTCAGTATCAACCTGGAAGGCAGCCTCGGTGCCCGTCGGGCAAACGACCCAGTATCGGTCCCGCCGATGCAGCTGTTGAACGTGGCGAGGCAGACATCCGACATCGTTGTGCAGGCCGATCCGGCCTACGACGTGAACGCGCTCGAATCGGAACTGAAGGATCTGCAAGTCGTGACTCTCGATCGGACTTACGCCTGGTTGAGCCCCGAACAAAGGTCGTCGAAACGGCTGGCGCTTCAGGCTTCCAAGGCCGGTTATCAGGGGACGCTGGCCGTCACCCGCCGCAAGCCGGAAGTGTCCTGCCTTTCCGTCACCAATATTCGTATTTCTGGCCACAACATCCGCGAGACAATCCTGCTGCGGTACGACATTCAGAATTCCGGAATTCGCGAATTAGTGTTTCAGCTCCCCGCCGCTCTCCGCAGCGCACGCATTAAGACCGCCTTAATGCGGCAGAAAACGGTGCAGGACGCCGACCCGGGTTCGGTACGCGTGCGTGTTGATCTGCAGGACGAGGTCATGGGTGAACTCAAGGTCCTGATCGAAAGCGACCGGCTGCTCACCGGCGACAATCAAGCTTCACCGATCCCCGTGCTCGAGTCGGTCGATCTTGTCGAACAGCAATTGGTGGCGTTCGAGAGCTCCGGGCGCGATGAACTGGTGTTCGATACGACGGAGGGAATGCAGCTGATCGAATCGCGAGAAAACAGCACGCTCGCCGGACTGCTGGGAACGAACTATATCTCGGCTTACAAAGTTACCGGCAAACAACCGAACCTCACCTACCATCTCAAGGGACGTCGGATGGTGGAAACGGTCGGCGCGCGCGTCGGATTCGGATTGACGGAATTGCGTCTGGACGGGCATGGCGCCTACCGGGCGAAGGTAACGTACTACGTCGAAAACACAATCGAGCAATTCCTGGTCGTGCAACTGCCGAGTGGTGCTTCGCTCTGGACCGCCATGGTGGATCAGGAAGTCGTTCGCCCTTCTCCCGTTTCCGCCGCCGGAACGACCGGACAGGTGCGAATTCCGATCGTGAAAACGGCGTTGGGAGATCCACCCTACCCGGTCGTTCTTACTTACGCCGGCAAGCTGGCCACGCCCGGCAACTTGACCAGCGTTAAGTTCCCGCTGATGCGGACAGTCAATATCAATGCCGAACTCAGCCACGTCCGACTGCTGCTGCCGTCCACGCACCGCTGGGTGAATTTCGACGGGACACTCGGTCGCGTCACCGACAAAGGCGACTTCCAGTCCGGCTTCCTCGATTTTCGTACTCGACAAGTGGAACAGATCCTCGGCCTGCTGCAGTCCGATGTCGACAGCATGACGGTGCTTCGCTGCGAAAATAACCTGAAGCAGTTGGGATTTACCGTCGACGAATACACCCGCGCGAATACGGGCCTGTTCACCAACGAACGTTTCCGCGAAAAGGCCAGCGGCAACAAAGCGGCCCAGGTCCGCGCCCTGCAGCGTGTTTCGGAAGTCAATGCAAGGCAGTCCGTGGATGTCGACGGCACCGACAATCGTGTCCGATGGAACGATGCGCTCGAAGTTCAACAGGCGGAACGGGCTCGCAATGTAGTTAGCAAACTGGGTCGCAACTTTTTCGACGTGGCTGGACAGGAAATCGCCAAACAGTCGGAGGTCAATGTGGATTGGTTTTCTGCGAACAACCTGGCGCAACGCCTGAAGGATGGCTCCAAAGCCGACCGTGGCGAACTGGGCGATCATCCCGATCAATCCCGACCCAGTCGTGTGGCGGTGAACCCGCAAAATCGGGCGAAGCCCAGCGCCAGTTTTGCCAATTCCGCGCGCAACGACCGCGAAGCGAATCCGGTGGACGCACCCGTTCAGTTGTTCGAAGGAGGCGCCGCCCCGCAACCCGGCGACCGTGACGCCCAAGGACAATCCGCTAACCTCGCCAAAGGCCGTCGTGTACTCGATCTGGAACGGGATTCCAAGGATCGATACCAACAGCGACTTCAGTTGCAGACCGAGCAACAGCGGCAAATGATCCCGCAGGCCGCGGAAAATCTGCCTCAACCGTCGTTCGGAATTGAAGAAGAGAAGGACAAGAAACAACTGGCACAGTTGAAAGACGGCGCCAGCGACCTCATCGCCGACGTGGAAGCCCCCGATTTCGCGCCTCTCAATAGGAACTTGAGCGCCATTGTTTCGCAGAATCAAGCCGTGGACCAGTCACCGGCAACGCCCTATCTCCGCAGCCTGCAGGTCGAACTTCCCGAGCGAGGTGTGGAGTTTCTGTTCACGACGCCGCGCGGAGAACTCGAACTGACCGCCCAGGCGATTGACGCCTCCGTCGGCCAGCGCTCCGAACGACTGGGAATTGTTGTCGGCGTGCTCTGCGGACTGGTTGTGCTCTCCGGCTTCACCCGCGGGCTCCGCCGCCGCTTCGGAAATGCTTGATGGTGCCGAGTCGCTCCGCGTGTGGCCGAGTCGCTCCGCGACTCGGCGTCGAGTTGCGGAGCAACTCGACCACAACTTGCGGCACAGCGGTATCACTGACCTTCGTCTCGATTTGAGAACGAACGCTCAGGTTGGGACGGGCTCTCGCAATCGGTGAGGTTTGAGCCGTCGGCAGACTGCCAGATTTCAAGCGAATCCAGACCTGGCAATCGCCAGCGCGACTTTGGCACATCGATTGCATCTACGCGTTCAGCATAAATCGAACAGCCGTCGCTCCAACCGGTTCATCGATGCAACCGCAGATTCATCTTCCCGTATTTTAATCGCGATCCCGCTGATGGGGGCGCGGTTGGCCTCGCGCCAGCCGCGTCCTTTTTTTGCGCCAAGGGCAAAACGTAGGATGGGCCTCCCGGCCCGTCTAGAAGTGTGAATCGGCGCCGAGTAAAAGGTGCGAGCATTGGCCGTTCGAACCAAAAGACGAGGCGGGCGACGGCTCCAAAGTCGTCCAAATTGTCGAGCCGACTTTCGAGGAAGACGGGGCGGGAGACCCGTCCTACGACGTCCCACGACCACGTTAATGCACAACTCACCTATTTCTTAGCGCGCAGGAACGCGATCAGGTCGGCCAACTCTTGCGTCGTGAGTTGCTGGTCGAGTCCTGACGGCATGATCGAGACATTGCCCGGGCGGATTTCCTCGATGTTGTCCCGCGCCACTCGTACCTCCGTCTTGGCGCCGGTCGCGACAAGCAACGCATCGGGAAGTTCCTTGCGGACGAGGCCGGCGACCGCCTGCCCGTCCTTGGTACTGATCACGATCGGCTCGTAACTGCGCACAAAGCTTGCACTGGGAAATACGATCGATTCGAGCAGGTCCCGTTCGTTGCGAATGTCGGCGATCCGCGTCAGGTCGGGGCCGATACTGCCACCCAGGTATCCCATCTGATGGCAGACGATACAAGCGGTTCGAGCACTGTGAAAAACGGCCTGGCCCCGGCGCACATCCCCGTCCTTGAGTCCCTCGAGCAGTTGCTGCAGGCGTGCCCGCTGTTTCTCCAGATCGACATTCAGTGCCGCGTAGAGCCGCGCGCCAGCCTCTTCCACCGCGAGACCAAATTTCCCCAAACGAATTCGCAGCGAGTCCGCGCGCAGGTTGGCTAGCGCCGGCGAACGCTCCAGCGCCGCGATCAACGCCATTCCCACCTGCTTTTCCTGCGACTGATCGAAGGCCGCCAGCAGCCGGTCAACTTCCAACGGTCCGACGACCGGGAGCAGTTCCGTCACACGCACTAACTGCTCGTCCGACAGCCGAGCCTTCGACAGCACGTCGGCAGCCGCCGAGCGAGCCACCAGCGACTCCTCGTCGCGCAGGCCGCTGAGCAGGAATTCCAGCAACGGCTCGTCCACCTGCTGGACACCACCCGGCACCGCTGCCAGCACGTCCAGCCGCAGCGGTTTTTCCCAGGGGCCACGGTTCGCGAAGTCGATCAGGCTGGCGGCAACCCGTGGCAGATCCGGCTTGGGGATCGCCACTGACCGGACCACGAGCGACGCCAAATGCCCCGCCTGAGGATCCGACTCGGTCAGGACCGCAATCAGTGCCGCGACCCACGCTGCCGGCAGCTCTTTCAGTGCCGATTCACGCATCGCCTGCAGCGCAATGGCACGAGCCGGCGCCGGACCAGATCGGGCCGTGCGAGCCAACAGATCTTGAACGGGTGGTTGCCCGCTGAACAACGTCAATTGCGACGTGAGCTCCCTGGCTCCTTCCGCCGTCGCCGGCGGATGTTCAAGCCGATCGTCGAAGTACCTGGCTAAGTCCCCACCCCATTCGGGATGCCGATTCACAAGCCAGCTCGCGGTCTCCCTGAGCATCGCCACGGGCGAATTCAGCAGCGGGCTTACCTGATCCGGGGTCAGCCCGCCGTCCGGGATCTGATCGAGGGCCACCAGGGTCGCACGCCTTGTCCCCGGCGACGCACTCTCCAGTCCTCGCCGCGTCCCCGCCGCGTCGCCGATTTCAATCAGCGCATAAATCAACGAATGCTCGCGAACGCGATCGCCGCCATATCTCGCATCGGCCGCTGCAGCCAGCAGCACCGGCACCGCTTCCCTGGACCCGATGCGACCCAGTCCTTCCGCCGCGATACGCTGGTGGGCAGGCGATGGCTCGCCGAGTACCTCCTGTAACCGCTCCACCGCCTCGCGATCGCGCCATAAGCTCACCGAAGTTAATGCCGCGTGCCGGACCTGCGGATCAAGATCGTGCAACGCCTCGCGCACCAGCAATCGAGCCACCGGCGCGTCGATCCGATTCAAACTCCAGATGGCGCCCAACCGCTTGTCGACATAAGCCCGAGTCGGATTGCGGACAACCTCGGCCAAGGTGCTCAAAGCCGACAGGCCCCGCCTCGCTATTTCCACAATCGCCCTGTTTCGGACGGTATGTCGCAGATCGTCCAGGTAACGAGGCAACTCCTCCACGGCCAGTTCCCCCCAGGCAATCGACAGGCCGCGAGCATCGTCCGACTTCGGCATCCCGATCCGCCGAACCCGATAGATCCCACCCAGAATGTCGGGCTTCCACAACTGCGACGTCGGACAGCAGAGCTTGTACCAGCCGCCCGTATTGACCACGATCAGGCTGCCGTCGGCATCCTCGACAATATCGGTCGGATGAAAGTCGAGATTGTCCGAGACGAGAAAGTCCTCGTCCCGCGTCGCGTAACTCGCACCGGACGGTTCGAGCAGATGCCGAGTCACCTTGTGCATGTTGAACGAACAGGCAAACAGGTTTCCCTGAAATTCGGCCCCCAGCGCACGGGAGTCCAGCAACGCCAGACCGCACGGCGCCGCCGGCCCCAGATGGACGAGCACCGGCATCACATCGCCGGTTCGCGGATGGCCGTCCAGAACATTGTGCACTTTCCCGTAGACGCCACCGTAGATCGCGTGAATCAAGCCGTCGCGCAGGCCGGCACCGGGATGCACCAGGAACGTCGTCGTGAAGATCCGCTCGCCGGTCGACGTAAAGACCACGTCCACCGGATTGTCCATCCCGCCCGTCATCACCGGCTCAATGCCGCTTCCATCCACTCGAGCCCGAAAAATATGAGCCGCCTTTGTTTCCAACGGCGCGCGACCCGGCCGATCGTAGGTCTGCGGAGCAAACGCACCCTTGCACCAGTAAATCCACCCGTCCCGGCCCGCGTACGGGCCGTGTAGATCGTTGGCACAACCGGTCAACGTCTTGCCATCAAAGAAGACTTCGCGCCGGTCCGAGACCCCGTCATCGTCCTGGTCGGTGAATTTCCAGATCACGGGCGGCGCCGCGACATACAGCGATCCGTCCAGAAACATCGTCCCTTCGGGAAACATCAGCTTGTCCGCATAAGTCGTCCGCGAATCAAAGATGCCGTCTCCATCCTCGTCCACCAATCGCACAATACGGTGCGGCTGATTCTGCAGTTGCTCTTTGACCGGGTCGTTGGTTCCCGACGATTCGGCCACGTACAACCTGCCACGCTCATCCAACGCACAGGTAATCGGCCGTTCGATCAACGGCGGACCGGCTATCAACTCGATCTCAAACCCGTCCGGCAAACGAAACAGATGTTCGCCCAATCGCGTTTCTCCCGCGACTAACGATGAACAACTCATGCCCACCAGGACCAGTAGCCGCAACGGCCGTAACATGGCGAGACTCCATGAGACCCAACGTCGTTGATCACGGCATCGTACCATGGCTTGCGGTGGATAGGGTTACGGGGAATGGGTTACGGGGAACTTCCTTCTTCCTTCAATTGTCGCGCCAAGCTTCAAGATTCGCACCGATCACGACTTTCAGAAACGTGCAGATGGCGAATCCGGAAAAGCCACCGAGCACCACGAAGGCGGCCGTGCCGAGTGTCATGTTGGCCCAATTCGCTCGCTCCTCCAACGCCATTCCCAGAAGCCAATAGCCCAGCACCGCGCCGCCAAGCATCCCCAATCCAACGACAACGACCACAATGACGCCCAGTGGTCTCCGTTCGCTCAACCCCGTTGTTGGGGCAAAAGCGACCGTCGCGCGATCGGACGGACGGTGTGTCGCATCCGGACCACCGTCCCCTTCCGTTTGACGCGACTGTTCACGCAACTTCGTGCCCAGCGAGTTCCCGAAGACATGCGCGGCGATACAGAGAATGATCAGGAGTCCCATCCCCAGCGATAGCCAGCTTACAACTTTGATGGCGGCCAGCGCGACGCAAAGGAGTCCCACCAGCAGTAGCAGACTGCGCAGGCCGAAACGGAATCTCGATCTCGGCCCTGCGTTGGTCGACAGCGGAGGGTGAAAGCGGGCCATCTGCGTAAGCCGGGCTAAATGGAAAACTTCAGACCATAAATTCGGAAAAGTCCCCGTAGATTCATTAAACACCGGATTCCATCGCGACGAAAGTATCCGTTGCGATGGTCGGTTTCCTCGTCTGCTCGCGGAGCGCCGATGGGTATTTGTAGGCGGCACGATTCAAATAGTTCCTTGCGAACGTCGGGCCATCGACGTCGAACATCCCGGCCGTCGATCGTCGCCGGACTGTCGAGATGGACGCGCATCGCGGGAGTGCTATTTGCATCGCTGGCGTTTTCGCCGTGCTTCGACCAACTGTCGGCTGCCGAACGGGGGCAATCCGCCAGGACGGTGAAGGTCACGGAACCCGCGATGACACTGGAGTCGCTTGAGGCAATTGCGCGCGCCGAACATCCCGCCTTGCGGCAAGCGGCGGCGCGCATCGACGCGGCGCGAGGCAAATGGCTGCAATCCGGCTTGCCCCCCAATCCGAGATGGGGATATTCCGGTCAGCAGCTTGGCAGTCGAGGCCTGGCGGAACAACATGGCGTGTTGATTGAACAGGACCTGGTGCGCGGGGGAAAGCTCCGCGCCAACCGCCGGGTCGCAGGCCACGAAATTGAACAGGCCGAACGGGAGTTCGCCGCGCAGGAACTGCGGGTTCTGACCGATGTGCGACTTGCGTTTGTCGAGACGCTGGTTGCGCAACGTCGCCGCGAGTTGACCGACGACTTGGAGCGGATCAGTAGTGAAGCGGCATCGATCGCGGATTCGTTGTTCGCGTCCAAGGAAGTCAGCCGTGTCGATGTGTTGCAGGCGAAGCTGGAACTGCAGCAGGCGCAAGTGGCGAGTCGCGTGGTTCGCACGCGCCACGAGGCTGCCTGGCGGCAATTGGCGGCTGTCGTCGGCCAGCCGGATCTGACAATTCGTTCCATCGACGGGCAATGGACGTCGGATATTCCCGACCTGGAGTGGGACACTGTTCTGGATCGCCTCTGGCAGGAAAGCCCCGAAATTGCCGTTGCGCTCGCGGGACTGGCGCGGGCGCGCAGCGCCATTGTTCGCGCGGTCGCCGAGCCGGTACCGGATATCACGGTGCAGGGGATCGTGCAGCGCGATTATGGAGTGCGCGGAACCGACGGTGCGATCCAAGTCACCATGCCGTTTCCGATCTTCAACCGCAATCAAGGCGCGATCCGGCAGGCGCGTGCCGAGAGCGTCGCGGCCGAAATGCAATTACAGAAACTGGAACTCGACCTGCAAAAACGGCTGGCCCACGTCTTCGAACGGTACGCCAGCGCGCGACAACGCGTGGAGCAATATGAACAGGAAATCCTGCCGCTGGCCCGGGAGTCGCTCGACCTCACTCGAGCCGGCTACCAGAGCGGCGAACTGAACTACCTGGCTTTCCTGACGGCGCAGCGAACCTATTCGCAAACCAATATCACGTTTGTCGAGGCACTGGGCGAATTGCGCGGCGCGGTTTGGCTGATCGAAGGACAGTTGCTCCACGGCGGAATGAGTTCCGATTCCGCGCCTTGATGACGCGTCAAAACCCCGGCAATCGCCAGACTCAGGGATGCTTGCCGGAATGGTGCCCCAGGTCGGAGAGCCTGCCGCGCAGTTCATACAGCATCTGCTGCTCCAGCGACACGTCGCGGCCGATCGTGATCCATCCTAACGTCGCGGGACCTTCGTCCCGGTACCGCTCGTTGCGAACCAGCGAACCGTCGTGCCGCGCTGTATTGGTTCCCACGGTTGCGCGCTCCGGATGATCAACATCCTCCAGTTCTTTGCGCACGATGACATCCACAAGGTAACCATTGGCCTGCGGAATGACGCGGATGGTCGCCTGACGCCGAACCGACTGCAATGTGGCGTGAAGTTTTTCGAATCCCGGCGTGCTGTCGCGTCGCCAGGGCTCAAGGACCGTCGAGCCGGTCCGCGCAAAGGTCTCGATCCGGCCCTCCATCAACACACCGCCGACTTCCTGAACCCGCTGTTCTCGATCGATCTGAAAATAGTCGTCGACTTCATCCACGAGTTGGTTCCAGATCAATTCGCGGTCGTTAAGCGGGATCAACATAGGGTTCGGTAAGGCCTCTTTCTGATTGATCGTGGCAACAGGCGTGATGAGCGGCCTGTTCCAGAATCGGCAACCGGTCAAGGCGGCGAACAGCACCGCAGCCGCCAGACCAAAGGCCCGTGTCCGAGCGAACAGGCCCCGTTCGACAACGCACAAAGGCCATTTCGATCGGAAATCGGTACGACGCCGCTCGTACGTCCCGCCCTGCGACGCGCGGCGCATCCTGGCTCTCCTTCCGTTGCGTTCCATCCGGCGACTCCCAAGGGCCGGGAGTTTGGCGAAATCCCGGCTGGGTGACAAGTTCAATCGCCGCCACCCACCCGCTGTCCGCCGCCGAAACGGGCTCGCGAGAATCCTCGGGACCGTCACGTCGCAATTTGCGCCGGCTTCCCAAATAGCCTATCTTCAAAGGTCGGAGTTCTCGAAACAAGTTTCGAGCTACGAGCAATCTTAGAGTGTCCAGCCTTTACGGTACTCTTTGTGGATCAGCGATTGTGCGGATGGGGAGTTCGTGACTTTGAGGTCGGCGGCGTTCCACTCCAGCGTCTGACCGCTGCGGTAGGCGACGACGCCAAGCATTACTGCTTCGGTCAATGCGCCGGAATAGTGGAAGTTGCAGGTCGTCTCTCCTCCGGACTTGATCGCTTGCACCCATTCGTTGTGGTGGCCGATCGAATCGGAAATCGTCGGCGCGGGCGGTTTGAAATCCGCAAATTTATCCGAAGGCAGCAGTCGATACTCGCCGTAGTTCGAAACCAGCATACCTTTTTCACCGAGGAACATCTGTCCGCTGGGCCAACTCAGCGGCTTGCCATCCGCCGTCCTGGCGGTCTTGAGCCAGTCGCCGAGCATCGGTGGCAGTTTGCCTCCGTCGTACCAATGGACGCGAACGGCCGGATCCGATCCTCGCGCCGGATAATCGTACTGGGCGGTGACCCAGAGCGGGACATTTTCCGCATCGACGGCGGGGCCTTGGGCGGCAATCTTTCTGGGGCCATGCAGCTTGAGTGCCCAATGGACCAGGTCGAGGTAATGGCAACCGAAGTCCCCCAACGTACCGCTGCCGTAGTCCCAGAAATTGCGCCAGTGGAACGGGTGCACGCCTTCGCTGTAGGGTCGTTCAGGCGCGGGTCCAAGCCATAGATTCCAATCCAGGTTGGCCGGCGTCTTGGTATTCGTCGTCAGTTTCTTTCCACCGTAGACGGTGTTGACCCAGACGTGCACTTCCTTCACAGGTCCGATCGCCCCCGATTGGATCAGTTCCACGACGCGGCGGTAGTTCGACCCCGCATGGATCTGGGTGCCCATTTGTGTGACGAGTTTATTTTCGCGAGCCAGGTTGGCGAGCGTACGCGCTTCCAGCACGGTATGGGTCAGCGGCTTTTCGCAGTAGACATGTTTTTTAAGTCGCAGCGCCATGGCGGCGGCGGGGGCATGGCAATGGTCGGGAGTTCCGATCACGACAGCATCGATATTCGGCGATTCTTTTTCCAGCATGACGCGGAAGTCGTGGTATTTGCGGGCACCGGGATAGGGTGCGGCGCCTTTTTCCAGCAACGCCTCATCGACGTCAGCGATCGCCACAATGTTCTGGCTTTTCAGTTCCTGAATATTCGCGCCGGCGCGTCCCGTGGCGCCGATCGCGGCGATATTCAGTCGTTCGTTGGCCGACAAACGCGCACGGGCCGTGGAGGGATTGATGAAATAGCCACTCGCCAGCGCACCGCCGGCGACGAGTGAATGCTGGACAAACTGCCTGCGGTCGATCGAATGACGCATCAAAAAGCCTCCCCGAAAACACTGGAAAAAGGACACGAAAACGGACCAATTCTAGCCTGCCCAACGACGTTTACTAGAGGATCAAAGTTCCACTTTGGCCCAGAACGGGTGCTGGCGATCGCCGCGCGTACGCACATCTTCCAGCAGCGTCCGGACACTCGGCGCCAGTCCACGAATCACCTGCCCGTTGATCGTGATCTTCTGGTTGAAATTGATGATCTCCGGTGACAGCCAGGCGATCGTCGGGTGGCCTTTCAATTTGCTGACCGTCAGACCATTGTTCTTGAGCACTTTTCCCGACACTTTGATCGGCTGAAAGCTGGTCGGCGGAGGCCAGGTTGTGGGGGGAATCATCTTGGATGGCGGCAGTTCCGGAATTTCCACGAACCAGAAGTAGTTGTCCCAGGGCCGCATCGTGTGGCATTCGAACGACTCAATGTTAAACACTCTCCGGTGCAGATTCATCCATTCAAAGATACGGAATATCTCTTCCTGAAAATGCTCTTGGCCACGTCCAAGAAAATCGACGATGGTGATATCGAACTCGGTAACCTTGGCGCTGCTCATGTATCGGTTCCACTGCACCGCGTTGGTGTCAATCTTGTTGCCGTCCAGCTCCCCCGCCACAAAGTACATCGGCAACTGCCGCGCATTGGGAAAGTAGCGTGGGATGTACTTATCGCATGTGGCAACGATCGGAATCAGCCCTGCCCACAGGTCAGGATGCGAAATGCCGATATCCCAGGCCGCCTCGCCCCCCATCGCATGACCACTAAGGAAGACTCGATCGGTGTCGATCGAAAATTTCCTGCAGGCATCGCGCAGCGCGTAGAGGCAGGCGGCGTGTTCCGTCGCGGAATACTCGTAACGCCGCTGGTGTTCCCGCGTCCACTGCGGAGCAATGACGACATAGCCTTGCCGAGGCGCCTGCCCCAGATGGATGCCGAGATTGGTATTCAGCAAACCTGTCCACCAACGCAACTGGTCCAGGGGCGCGACGCCGACGTTGCCCAGCGTCACCACGCAAGGGTATCGCCGGTAAGGATCGTACTCGGGCGGCAGTTGAACCAGATACGTAATACTCGGGTCGCCCGGCAGTCCAGGAATACTGAACTCGAACAGGCCAGGCTCGATCGGTTTGGGAAGCTGCTGCGGATTGAGCAGCGGTTTCATCTGCGCGATCAAGCGAGCCACATTGGCCGGATCGCTGCCCTCGAGCGCTTCCAATTCGGCCAGAATCGGCTCGCGCTCCCCCGCAGTCTTGCCGGTCAAATACCGGCGGATAAGGTCCCGGACCTGGGCCAGCGAACTGGTCACGGACATATTGTCATTACCGGCACCGCTACCCAGCAGCCAACCGCTGATCGCCAGCGCCACTTTGCGATCCGGCTGGAACTTGGGATCCTCGGCGAAACGCAGAAAATCGGCCATCCGATCGAGCGTGTTGAGGTTCAGTTCGCTGACAATCTCCTCGCGGATCGAGACCAGGTTCTTTTTCAGCAACTCGTCGTCCAACGCATCGAATTCGCGCTGAAACTGATCGACGCACTTTTTCAGTAGTACCCGCCGTTCCTCGAAGCGATCCAGGCGATCCTTAACTTTGATCATTGTTTCGCCGGCCACGCCTTCCGCCGGGAAATTTTCGAGCATGTTCCGCGACAATCCATGTTGCCCGGCGTCCGAACGCAGATCGATCTCGCGAATCAGCCGTTCCGAACTCGCCTGCCGGATCTCCCGCTGCTGTTTGACCAGATTGGCGTCGTTAAGTGCGGGGAAATCCTTGGTTATGCCCTCGAGCTCAATCAACGCATCTTCATACCGTTCGGCCTGCGTATACAGCCGGACAATACGCAGGCGATCGTCCGGTTTGCTGGTATCGATCGCGTGGTACAGAACGGAGGAGAGTGTGTGTTGATCGATCGAATTGGTCGAGACCCGCATGTCCCAGATGAGTGGCGTCGGGATCTCCACCTGCAGACTTTCGACCTTCACGTAGTGGGGATGGACTTGAGTAATTCCCTGAATGAGCGACAGCTGCCCGTCCCCGCCACTCATGGTGTAGACACGATTGCCTCGTTCGTCCCACGGTTCGATGCGGATCACCGGTCCGACCGATCCGAGTTTGCGGTTCGCCGCGGCCACGCGCTTCTCAATAACAAATCGCTCCAACGGGGGATTCTCCGGAACCGAGTTCACGACGTGAACAAACGGCACGAAGGTTCGGCGCAGGTTGTCGTCGATCCCCACCGTGGGCAGGCCGCGTGCTTTTTCCTTTTCCTGAGCGGACTGCATGATGCCGGCGATCTGGACGGCGTTGCCGGTAAACTGCATCCCGTTCCGCATGGTGACCACGTCGGCAACCGCCGGAAAGTCGACCAGAAACCCGAGGCCAGCGGCGAGGATTGCGATCAAGCTTCGACTAGATTGCCGTGACATCGATCACTCCGAAGAAAAGATGGACTCAGGTTCATTCTGACCGATTCGAGCGGTTCGTCAATCTTTCCGTTTCGGCATTGGTGAACCGGGCCTGCGGAACCCCGTTCATCCGACGTTGCCGACCTGGCATTCGCCGAACTGATTGCGGATTTTCCCCACCAGTTTTCCTCGACAGTTTCCCACCCCGTTTCCAAGCCGGTGCCGACTGGGCAATGCGGCCCGGATGCGGTATGATGGTGCTGACTTCTGAATTCTATCGGTCGCAACCCCTACCGTACCAACTCCTTTTGGCGGGTCAGTCCATGGCACGTAAAATACTTAATCGCAAGGTTTTACGAGAAGAAGTCGAAGCGGCCGAGGCGGCGGGCAAAGACAAGAAAACGGGGGAAGCCGAGGCGGCGAAGAAGCCCAAGAGGAAATCCCGAGCCAAAGAGCCGGTCGTGGTACGATTGAAGCTCTTCTGGGGCGTTTTTAACGCCTCGATGAAACGGGTCGCACTGTACGAATTTACGCAGAAAAAACAGGCCGAACAGAAGGCGGCGGACCTGAACCAGGGGGGCAAACAGAACCACATTGTCCTCAAAGTCAAAGAACAGGTGACGCAGGAATAACCGGCCCTTCGGACTCGTAAGCGTTCCCTTCGGCGGATCGCGAGGCAAAAACGGCCTGATTCACCTTGCCACGCCCCGCTCTACTCCCTATTCTCCCCCTCCCGCCGTGAGCGCCTCGGGGTGCCCGCATCGCGGACCTACAAAGTAGGGCATGAGGATTGGTGGCATGCGCGAGTCGGACGCAATTCGAAATCCCTGGATCATTGGCTTCCTGCCTGGGATCGTGTTGTTCGCCGCCAGCGGTTGCGGTGTCGCCGCCTTCAGCCACAACAGTACCGGCGTACAGCATTACCTGACGCGCAACTACCCGGCGGCACGCCAGGAATTCCAGCAGGCGATTTCCATCGCGCCCGAGGACGCCAACGGGTACTACAACCTGGCCGCGACACTCCATCGCTTGGGGATGGATCGACGTCAGGCCAATACGTCACCAGAAGCCACCGAACTCCTGAACCAGGCCGAGAACTTATACAATCAGGCACTCGACAAACAGCCAAACCATGATGAAAGCTACCGCGGCCTGGCGGTATTGCTCGTCGAAACCGAACGATCGGACAGGGCGTTCGCGCTGCTGCGCAACTGGCTGCTGGCGAACCCGACATCCTCGGACGCGCGGGTTCGACTTGCACAACTCTATGAGGAATTCGGGCAGACCGAAGAAGCAAAACACTACCTGCAGGAAGCACTGGCGCAGAATCCGCAGCACACCCGAGCAGTCAACGCGCTGGCCAAACTGCGGGAAGATTCCGGCGACCTCGGCCAGGCGATCGCAAACTACCAGCGCTCCCTGCAGATCGACGCCCGGCAACCGCAAATCGCCAGCCGGGTCACCACCTTGCAGCAACGCGCTTGGGGAATCAACCCGGGAATCAACCCGGGTGTCACCGCCGCAACATCCACCGCGACTGCTCCCCCCGCGCTGAAGCGCTATTGAACGGCGGGCGACGGCATGGAACGCCGCGCTCACAGCACTTGCCGCGCTCACAGCACTTGCCGCGCTCACAGCACTTGCCGCGCTCACAGCACTTGCCGCGCTCACAGCACTTGCCGTGCTCACAGCACTTGCCGTGCCCGCCAAACCAGACTACGCCCCACCGAACAGAACTCCGACGATCCTTTGTTCGCGTTTTCATTGACCTCATTTTTTTCCAAGAGAGTTTACGATGGGCATGGTGAAAGAATTTAAAGAGTTCGCATTGCGCGGCAATGTGATGGATCTGGCCGTCGGCGTGATCATGGGCGCGTCTTTCGGCAAGATTGTTAATTCGCTGGTAAGTGACATTCTCACGCCGCCGCTCGGTTACATCCTGGGCGGCGTCAACTTTACGGAACTCGATTACAAATTTCCCGAAAAAACGATCGGGGATATTGTGCTCAAGCCGGCGACGTTGTCGTACGGCAAGTTCCTGCAGGCCACGTTCGATTTCATCATCGTGGCGGCCTGCGTGTTCGCAATGGTGAAAGTCATGAACAACCTGCAACGGCGCATGAAGGAACAAAAGCCGGCGACGCCGGCCGAACCGCCCGCGGATGTGAAGTTGCTCGGCGAAATCCGCGATCTGCTAAAGAGCCGCGGTTGATTGCGATGGCGGAGCGGAGGGTAACACGACACTTATTTCGTGTTGTGCGCTCGGCTCACGAAACAAGGTTCGTGTTACTACTCGTCCCAGCGGTGAAACGATTTGTAGTGGTCGGGCGTGTAGTAGAGTTCGCCGTTGCGGCCTTTGACGATGCGCTGGGGGCCTGGTCCACTTAACTCGTCCGTGGGATGTACGTATTCGCGATAGTATCCGTGAGGACGGTCCGGCAGGCGGCGCTCCCGATTCTGGAAGACGGCACCGTCGTTCGGGAAGCGCAACTTCCGACCAGCGCGAATGCGGTCCACCGTCGAACTGAGCTCCACCGTGCCTTCATAGACCAGCTGATCGTCCTCGTCCCGGATCGCGATATCCGGAATAATCCAGCGTGGGCTGCGCGCGGTATCGGACGACGCGCCCACCGGGCCATCCCCGGCAAGGTCCGGGGCGTCGTCACGCGAGCTGGCGGGCGGCGAAGCCGACGGCGTCTTGCGCAGCGATTCGGCGGCCGGGTCCGGCGGATAAAGCAGGTAGTGGCCAACCATCCCGGCGGCCACGAGGAGAATTGCGGCGAGCTTGACGTGCGGACTGCGCCGGAAGTTCACGATGGAGCGTCGATCGACGAGCGGCACGGATCCTCACCTTCCAGAATTTCAGTGATTCAAAAAAATGTGCGTTCGATCGTGTCGCTATTTCTGGGGCGGAAAACTGTCGAGCAACCGCTGGCGTTCTTTTTCCAACGGAAACGGTTCATAGGTCACAAAGGATGTGACCGCCGTGGACTTGGCACGCGTCTCGGGAGTGTCCGAAGTGGGGCTGGACTTTTTCAGCCGCTTTTCCTGTGCTTCCGCGCTTTTCTGCTTTCGCTGCAGCTGATCGAATTCCCGGTTCTGTCCGTCGGCGATTTGAGACGCCTGTTCCTGGACGGCATTTGCCTGCTGCTGCAATTGGGCGCGCTGCGAGGCGACGCCTGCGGCTTGCCGGGTTGTAACATCCAAATCGGCTTCGATCCGTGTACCACGCACGCCGAGCAGATCCAGTTGCGTCAGGATCTGACCACGCACGATCGGATCTTTCTCCGTTTCAAGCCGACCCCGCAGTAACACCATGTCCGCGGAAATTCCACTTAACTGGCGACGCATCACGGTCGCGTCCGCGTCGAGCTGCATGAACTTGTTCGCCAGCGGCCGATCGCGGCGATTCAGGTCGTCCAGCTGCGACTTGAGTTCGGAACGCAGCTTGTCGTTGGCTTCCTTGAGCTTCTCCGATTGCCGACCGATCTCGTCCTTTGTTTCGCCGAGATCCTTGAGCTTCTGTTCTTTTTCTTCTTTCTGTTGCGTCTTGGCGCGTTCCAAGGACTCCGCGCGACGATCGGTCAATTCAAGGAACTTGTCGGAGACCGCGTCACGCCCTTCGATAAAGGCCGCCCGCTGCCGCGGCGGCAGACTCGCCAGCAGCTTCTCCATGTATTCTTCTCGCACGAGTTGATTATTGCTGTTGGCGACCGGACCTTCCAGGAATCCGAACACTCGGCCCATAAAGCGAGCCGTTTCGATTACCGTTTCGGCGCGCGGTTCATTGAGAACGCCGACCGCGGTTTCCGTCTTGTCGTCGGGACTCGACTTCTCGCCAGCCTCGTCCTCTTTCGGCAGGATCGCCGCCAGCTTCATCACTTCATTGATCGCTCGATCAAAATCGCGGCGGGAGACGTGCAACCAGATCTGCATCCGCCGTGCCGAGAGTTCCTGCGGATGATCGTCGAGTAACTCCTCGAGTACCTTGTCGGCGTCGGCATATTTCAGTTGTCGCAACTTGATGAGTGCAAACGCGTAGGGCAGACGAGCATCCGTTTTGTGGCTGGCGGTCAGCTCGCCCAGCAGCTTTTCGGAATCGACCAGCGCCTTGGGCGTCTTCGGCCAGCCAACCTGGAATAGCGATTCCAGTTCGTCACGAGTCAATTCCGAATCGGCCGCCCGGACGGCGGCACAAGGTCCCTGGGTCATAAAGCAGGACGCCAGGGCCAACGAGAACGCGAACGACATTCGGCCTAATCGTTTCATAACGGCGATCCTTACCCCCGAGATTTCCGGATTCCGGCCGCGGGTCGGCCGGATCCGGCACGAACTGACCACCCCTTATCGTATCGGTGGGGTCGGGTCGAGGCAAGCGAAGAGTTGGTTTGCAATTCCAAGCATTAGCGGTCACAATCGACGGCGGCTATGGTGGAACCCGGCATATTACGGCAGACAGCGAGGAATCAGGCATGACAGTGCGGTCGTTTTCCGGCGGGCGAGTCGCGGTCTTGTTCTTTTCCCTTGTATCTGCCGTTCCGCTTGCCCCCGGAACGGCCGACGACGTCGCAGGCAAGACTACCGACCCCGCAAAAACCCGCACCGGGGGCGCGGCGCAGGCAACTCCAGGCGAAACCACGGGCGACCAACCGGCCGCCGAAGGCGCAACACGCTCCGTGGAGGAACTGGCGCGTGCCGCGCGCGATGCCGTCGTGCTCGTTACCGTCAAAGGTCGCGACGGTCGGCAGCGCGGTCTGGGCACGGGTTTTGTCGTCTCGGACGATGGGCTGATCGCGACCAATCACCATGTGGTCGGCGAAGGTCGTCCCATTTCCGTACAACTCGCAAGCGGCAAGACCTTGGATGTGACCGCCGTCCACGCTTCGGACCGGGAACGGGATTTGGTCGTCTTGCGCGTCGACAACCAGGAACTCGCCCCGCTGCCACTCGGCGATTCCGACCGAGTCCAGGATGGTGAATCGATCGTGGCTATGGGACACCCCCTGGGACTGAAGCACAGTGTGGTGGGAGGCGTGGTCTCGGGGCGCCGAGAGGTCGATCAGCACCGCATGCTGCAGCTGGCGATTCCAATCGAGTCCGGCAACAGCGGCGGCCCCGTGCTCGACAAACATGGCCGAGTAATCGGCATCGTCACCATGAAGTCGTTAGTGACCAACAATCTGGGATTCGCTGTTGAAATTAATGAACTAAAATCGCTGTTGGCTCGTCCCAACCCGATACCAATGGATCGCTGGATGACAATTCATCAGGTCGATTCCCTGGAATGGACCACGTTGCTCGGGGCGCAGTGGCGGCAGCGGGGTGGGAAGATCTCGGTCAGTGGCGGCGGGGATGCTTTTGGCCGTTCGCTTTGCCTCTGGCAGGCGGCGATTCCCGAAACGCCGTTCGAGGTCGCGGTGACAGTACGTTTGGACGACGAGTCCGGCGCGGCCGGACTGGCCTTCCATGCGGACGGCGAGCATCGGCATTACGGTTTCTATCCCAGCAACGGCAAACTGCGATTCAGCCGCTTCGACGGCCCGGTCGTGCAGAACTGGAACGTGCTGCACGAGATTCCAGCACTCCACTACCGTCCCGGCGAATGGAATCGCCTTAAGGTCCGCGTGGAATCCGATCGGTTCCTCTGCTTCGTGAACGATCAGCAAGTGCTGGAAGTTTCCGACGGCACCTATCGTGGCGGGAGGACGGGCCTGGTCAAGTTCCGGCAGACGGAAGCCGAATTCAAACGATTCGACGTCGCTCCTTCGCTGCCTCCATCGGAAGTTTCCGATTCCCGTCGGCAGGAAATCCTCGGCCGCGTGGAAATGCTGCCGCCCCTGGCGTCGCTTTCGATGCAGGATTTTGACGCACTGAACCGCGATGCGGCCGCCCAGGGCGCCGACGTCATCCAACGATTCGCGCAGGACCTGGAACGACGATCGCGGGAACTGCGGCAGCTCGCCGGCGACCTGCGCGCCCGCGAAGTGCTCGACGCGCTGCGAACCATCTGCGAAAAAGAGGACGATGAACTGGACTTGCTGCAGGCCTGCCTGCTGATCGCCAAGCTGGACGATCCGGAACTGGATGTCGACAGTTACTTGCGGAAGGTCGAGCGGATGGCTCACGAGATTCGGGGCAGTCTTGCAGCCGAGGCAATGCCACGCGACCGACTGGCGGCCATCGACCGTTATCTTTTCCAGGAAAACGGTTTCCACGGCAGTCGCTTCGATTACTACCAGCGCGCCAACAGTCATCTGCACCGACTGCTCGACGACCGCGAAGGGTTGCCGCTGACCTTGTCGATCCTCTACCAGGAACTTGGCCGGCGGCTCGGAATCCGCATCGAGGGCATCCCGGCACCGGGCCACTTTGTCGTTCACTACGTCGATGCCGACGATCCACTGCAGTCCCGCTACATAGACGTCTTTGAGGGCGGAAAAGTCGTGCAGCGCGAACAACTCCTCGAAAAAGCGGCCGACGCGGTCGGGCGCGGCGAAGCGGAGAACGCACTCCATCCCGCCACGCGCCGCCAGATGCTGCGGCGAATGCTCGGCAACCTGACCGCAAACGCGCAACGCGAAAACGACTCGGAGGCAATGCTTCGCTATTATGACACCCTGGTCGTGCTCGATCCCGACGCCCCGCAGATTCGCTTCGATCGAGCTCGACTTCGATTCCAAACCGGCCGCCATGAACAGGCGATCCAGGAACTCGAATGGTTCCTCGAACACCGCGCGCCGGGGATCGACCCGGACGGAGTCCGCGCAATTCAAGAAGAGATCCGACGCAGCCGTCGGTAACACGAATCTTAATTCGTTCTACATCAGACCACGCTTACGCGTCGCGTCCGGTGATTGAGAATCGAATGGGAGCCGTCAAGCCGTGTCACAAACAGCTCCAGGCCGGTACTGCCGTCGAACTGGATCGTACTGATCGTCTGGACCGAGCCCACATCGTAGGTGGTCCGTTCCCTGCTGCGCTGCGTCACCACCACGACCTGGTTTGACCCGACGAATGCCAGTTCGTTACCATCCGCGCCATCGAGTTCCGCGATCACCAGCGAAGTCGGACTGCCGACGTTGTAGGTAAACGTGAGCTGCGAGCGAGCGCTTACGACCGTGACCAGCGCTGGCTGTCCGACACCAGCGACGACCGAAATGTTGGAGAATACGATTTCCTGGCCCGCGATGCCGTCGAGGTCGACGAGCTGTACGGCGTTGGGCGTTCCGACGTCGAACGTGCGGGACTGCCGCAGTCGCGCGTTGACCAGGGTCGCTTTTGCCGGCTGGCCAACCCCGCCGCTGACGTTCAAGTTGGTGAACAGGATTTCGTTGCCCGCGGCGCCGTCGAGTTCCGCGAATTGGAATGCATTGGGCTGCCCCAACTCGAAAGTGTCGATCGTTCGAGTTCGCCCCGTCAGGATGCTGACCTGGGCCGGCTGCGGAACGCCGCCCACGGTGCGGAGGTTCGTGAGCACCACTTCCGATGCGGCGGTACCATCGAGTTCCTCCAGCGTCAGGCTATTGGGTTGTCCGATGTCATAGTTGTCGACCTGCTGGCGGCGATAGACGAGCATGGCGGCACGCGCACGCTGCGGCACGCCGGCGATCGATTGCATGTTCGTGAACAGAACTTCGGACCCGGCCGCACCGTCCAGTTCAGCGACGCGAAAATCCTTGACGCGGCCGACCTCAAACGTGGTCGCCTGGCCGTTGCGTACCGAGAGCACGGTGGCCTGTGCCAATTCGCCCGCACCGCCTCCGACAACGACATTCGTGAACAGGACTTCGCTGCCCGCATTGCCGTCGAGCTCCGCAAATTCGAAGGCGTTCGGCCGGCCAACCTCGAACGTGCGGATCGCTTGCGATCGAGCCGAGATGACCGTCGCCCTCGCCTGCTGCGGAACACCGGCAATGGAGTTCAAATTGGAGAACATCAATTCCGGTCCGGCATTACCGTCCAGATCGACAATCTGCATGTCGTTCGGTCGTCCCACGTCGAAGTGGTTCAGTTGGCCGGTGCGCCCGGTCAAAATCGAAACGCGAACCGGATCGACGAATCCTCCCAGAGCATTCATGTCGCTGAACAGGACCTCGGATCCAACGACGCCGTCGAGGTCGAGCAGCTGGAACGAACGAGGTCGTCCGACATCGAACGAACGAACCGTCTGCGTACGCGCGTTGAGCAGCGTGGCGACGGCCAGTTCCGGCGCACCGCCCACCAGATTCAGATCGCTGAACAGGATCTCGTTACCGGCGACCCCGTCCAGTTCCGCAAGCTGGAATGCGTTCGGTCGCCCGACCGTGTAAGTCCGCGCCTGCAGGCTGCGCCCGGACAGCACCGTGGCCTGGGCTTGCTGGGCGACCCCTGCCACGACATTCACATTGGTGAACAGTACTTCGTCCCCCGCGACACCATCGAGCTCGGCGAACTGCAAGGTATTGGGGCTTTGCACGTCGAATCTGCGGATCGACTGGTTGCGGGCCGACAGGATCGAAGCCTGCGCCCGGTCTCCGACGCCACCCGACACATTGAGATTCGTAAACAGGACCTCTTCGCCCGCCGCGCCATCCAGTTCGGCGAAGCGCATTGCATTCGGTCGATCGAGATCATAGCTGCGGATCTGTTGCGACCTTGCGGTAAGGATGCGGGCCTCGGCCGTCTGCGCCACACCGGCAACAACGTTCAGGTTGGTAAAAATCACTTCCTCCCCCAGGCTGCCATCCAATTCCCGGAACTGGAGACTGTTGGGCCGGCCGAGTTCAAACGTGCGCATCTGCCGTGTACGAGCCGTGAAGATGCCCGCCTGCGCCGATTGCTGCACGCCGCCAATCTGATGGACATTGGTAAACAGAATCTCCTGTCCGGCAACACCGTCCAGCTCGGCGAACTGAATCAGATTCGGACTGCCCACATCAAATGTCTGGCTGGACCGAGTTCGCGCCGTGACGATGGACGCTTCCGCTTTCTGCGGTACCCCCCCGAGGATATGTGTGTTCGTGAAGACCAGTTCGAGTCCCGCTTGACCATCCAGGTCAACCTGGGTCATCGAAGTCCAAGGAGCGATCCGATACGTACGCGCCACATTGTCCGAAGCCGTGCGAATGCTGACGCTGGTGTTGTCGACAACCGCCACATCGTCCCCGGCAACGCCATCGAAGTCACCCAGGATCGTCGTGCTGGGCGTCCAGCGCTGTTCGAGGCCTTCCAGCGCCAGGCGAGCCGGGCGATGCCAACCACTGGGATATCTGCGACTCCGATTCCGGTCGCTCCGCGATTTGCCTCGCAGTCCCAACAGTTTGGAATTCAACAGACTCCAGAGCGAGTGTAATCGCGCCATAAACGCTTCCCATGCGAGAATTTGAATTCGAAACCAGTCGCTTCCGGAGTGAGACCCTGCCGGAGTGAGAGCGTGCCTCAGCAAAACCTTGCCGGAGTGAAACCTTGCCGCGGTGAATCGTTCACGGCGGAACGATCGGCGCGGTGGATACAATTCTTCCTTTCCTACCATCGGCGACGACCTTGCCGATGATTCGACCTTTTTTGCTCGATCCGACGATATTTGTTCGCCGCCTTATCCAAACCCCCGAGCAACGCGCAACCGTGTCCGCCAACCGCTCGTGCAGGCAGTGTGGTTCACCCGATTCCAGATCCGGACCCCGTAACTTGCCTCCGCCCCCCGCTTTACCCTACTTGTCTTCCGGGCCGCTGCCCCGCCACAATTCTCCAATTCGACCGTATACGGGCCAGAACGAATCAAGATTCGTTTTACGAACAGGTGCTTTCCAAATGACGCACGTTGAGAACGGGTGGGAAGCGAATCGTCAGGCGGAAGTGGGCGTGGAACGGTCCTGCGCTTCCAACGGTTGGGTGGCGACTGCCTGTCCCGCCTGTGGTGGCTCCCTGCGGGAGATTCGAGCGAAATTTGTCTGTGAGCGCTGCCATACGATCTGCGAGTCGTGTTGCGAAGGAGGGCGATAGGTACCGATGTCGGAACGATACTTTCAGGAACTGCTGCCGCGCCTCGCCCGCTTCGCAATGGTCATCGCGATCTTGCTGCTGGCTTTCCGTCGCGACGCGGTGGCGGATGAGACGCGCATCGACTTTGCCCACGACATTGTGCCGCTGTTGAAGCGGCGTTGTGGAGAATGCCACACCAACGGCACGCGACAGGGCGACCTGAGCCTGGATACGCGCGAGTCGATTCTGCGATCGCGGATCGTGGTGTCGGGGAAGAGTCAGGAGAGCGAGTTAATACGCCGGGTGGAGTCGACCGATCCGGAGCAGCGCATGCCGGCGAAGGGACCTGCGTTGACGCAGCGCGAAATTGGTCTGCTCAAGGCCTGGATCGATCAGGGGTTGCCGTGGGAGCGTGGCTTCAGTTTTGCTCTTTCCAATTATGACGCGCCGCTGCGGTTGACACGTCCCGCCGTGCCGCAAGGCTTCGACGAAGCCCGCAGCGATCTCGACCGATTGCTGCTCGGCGAGGCGCGCGACGAAGCCAGGGCGTTGAATCCGATCGTGGATGACGCCACGTTTGCCCGCCGGGTTTCCCTGGATCTGATCGGCCTGTTGCCGACTCGGGAACAACTCGCCGACCTGCGGTCGGATCAGACTCCCGATCGGCGGCGTAGTTTCGCCCGAAGGCTGCTGCAGAATCGCCGCGCCTACGCCGACCATTGGCTTTCCTTCTGGAACGATCTGTTACGCAACGATTACCGTGGAACCGGCTATATCGACGGAGGCCGCAAACAGATCTCTGCATGGCTGTATCAATCCCTGGTGGATAACAAGCCGTACGATCAGTTTGCCCGCGAATTGCTCGACCCGGGACCGGAGTCGGAAGGATTCATCAACGGCATCAAATGGCGGGGACGCGTCAACGCCAGCCAGATCCGTGAAATTCAATTCTCGCAGAACGTCTCGCAGGTGTTCTTCGGCGTGAACTTGAAATGCGCATCGTGCCACGACAGTTTCATCGACGCCTGGAAACTTGACGATGCCTATCGAATGGCGGCGATTGTCGCGGAGGGCCCGTTGGAAATCCATCGCTGCGACAAGGCGACCGGCAGAATGGCGACGGCGGGATTTCTCTGGCCCGAACTGGGAGAGATCGACGGCGCGATGCCCAGGCCGCAGCGGTTACGGCGGTTGGCCGAATTGGCCACGCACCGCGATAACGGACGGTTTTCGCGGACGATCGTCAATCGGATCTGGCAGCGGCTGATGGGGCGGGGAATCGTTCACCCCGTCGATGCGATGGGCAGCCGACCGTGGAGCGAAGGGCTGCTGGATTATCTAGCATGCCAGTTAATCGACGATGGTTACGATCTGACGAAACTGCTGGAGCGTATCGTCGATTCGAATGCCTATCAGGCTCAACATCATGTCGTCGAGTCCGAATCGTCGACGGACGACTACCAGTTTCGGGGCCCGGAACTGAAACGCATGACGGCCGAACAGTTTCTGGACGCGATCTGGCAACTCACCTGCACGGGCCCGGAGAAGATCGATGCACCAGTCCAACAGGTCGATTTTCCTCCGTGGGCGCCCGCGGAGCAGCGGTTTCACCGGGCCGCGCTGCTGCACTGCGACGCGCTGATGCGGTCGCTCGGCCGGCCCAACCGCGAGCAGGTTGTTACGACGCGCGGCGATGTACTGACGACATTGCAGGCGCTCGATCTTGCCAACGGAGAATCAATGTCGGAACTTCTGCAGCGCGGCGCGGCCAACGTGCGGATGCGTTTCGCCGGCCAACCGCTCGACGCCATGATCGACACACTCTTCGAATCGGCCCTGGCCCGACCGCCCGCCGACGAGGAACGGCAGACGTCCAGGGAGCTATTGGGGGAGCCGGTCTCCGACGCCGGTCTGGCCGATTTTTTATGGGCTCTGGTGATGTTGCCCGAGTTTCAATTGGTGCGATAATCGGAGGGGCATCGTTTCCGTCCGCTTCCTCCGATCCACCTGTCCGCGTAATGCCCCGTGCCGCATGACCCCCTCGGCCGATTGCTCCTGAACTCCTCAACTACCGCGGCATCGGAGACGATTCCAAACAGCATGCAGTTGCGACTCACCAACATCCGTCTGCCCGTTGACGTCCCAGAGGACGCGTTGCCGGTCGAGGTCGCGCGGCTGTGGGGCACAAGCGGGTCGGATTTCCAGCGGATCCGAATTCTGCGAAAGAGCCTGGATGCGCGCGCGCATGCCAACCTGCAATTCGTCTACACGTTGCAGGTCGACATCGACGATGCACGGCTGGCGGAACGACTGTTGTTGTCGCCTGGAGCGATCGTCGATCGTGAGGAGCGGTTCGAGGAACCGGAATCGGGCAATTCCCCTCTGGCGGAACGGCCGATCGTCGTCGGCTCGGGACCGGCTGGGATTCTTGCGGCGTACTACCTGGCCCGGCGCGGCTACCGTCCTCTGATCCTGGAGCGTGGCGACCCGGTCAAGACGCGGGTCTCGGCGATTCGCGCGTTTGATCGAGGTGGGCCGCACGACGAGGAGAACAACTACCTGTTTGGCGAAGGAGGAGCGGGGACGTTCAGCGACGGAAAGCTCACCTGTCGCATGAGCGGTCCCGATGTCGATTGGGTACTGCGGCATTTCGTGGAATGTGGCGGCAAGCCCTCGATCCGCTATGAATACCGGCCGCACCTGGGCAGCAATCGCCTGCCGATGATCGTGCGGAATTTCCGGCGCCGCATTGAAGCCTGGGGAGGCGAATACCGTTTCCGTTGCCGGCTGGAGGGACTGTCGATCGCCGACGGCCGCCTGCGTGGCGTGCTCACATCCAGCGGACCAATTGCGGCCTCGCTGGTCATCCTGGCGATCGGACACAGCGCGCGCGACACCTACGATCAGTTACATGACGCGGACGTACCGATGGAGGCCAAGGCGTTCCAACTCGGTTTGCGGATCGAACAGCCGCAGCAGGCGGTGAACCAATTCAAGTACGCCAATGCACAGTACCTGCGGCTGCTTGGAGCAGCCGACTATGCACTCACGGCCCGCGGGGAGCGGGATGTCTTTACCTTCTGCATGTGCGCCGGAGGGTATATCATTCCAAGTATTTCCGAAGCCGGGATGTTCTGCACGAACGGTATGAGTAACTCGCGCCACGATTCTCCGTTCGCGAACAGCGGCATCGTCGTGACCCTGGATCCGACGGAATTCGGGGCATCGCTTCCAGGAACGACGCGGGACGCCGCGCGCGGCATCCATCCGCTGGCAGGCGTCCGATTGCAGCAGCGATTTGAGTCGCTGGCGTATCGGCTGGGACGAGGCAGCTATCGGTCACCTCTGCAGCAGGCGGTCGACTTCGTCAACCTGCGCTCGCCACCGCCAACCCGCCCCGACGCGAATCCCGCTCCACCTTGCTCGTACCCGCGCGGCGCCTTTGAAACATCGCTTGATCAGATCCTGCCCACCGCCGTCGCCCGGGCGATTCGTGCCGGTTTGCCAATTATGGACCGAAGCTGGGGCGGCGCGTTCCTGCGGGACGCCATCCTGGTCGGGCCGGAAATGCGCGGCAGTTCCCCCGTGCGGATCGTCCGCGACGCGATCAGTCGCCAGACGCCTGGGATTGCCGGCCTCTATCCGGTCGGCGAGGGGGCCGGTTACGCGGGAGGCATTGTCAGCGCGGCGGTGGACGGCCTGCGCTCGGCCAAGTCAATCGTTCACCAATTTGCGCCCCTGGAGCCACGGTGATGAATCTGGCCATTGAATGCCAACAGTTGACGAAGACCTACCCGTCCCGCCCGCCCGTGGAAGCCGTGCGGGGACTCGATCTGACTGTCCGCGGCGGCGAATGCTACGGCCTGCTCGGTCCCAACGGCGCCGGCAAAACGACGACCATCGAAATCCTCGAAGGACTCCTGGCGCCCACCAGCGGGATGGTACGCGTACTGGGCCGAGAATGGGGAAAACTAGACGACGAAATCCGGCAACGGATCGGCGTTTCCCTGCAGGAAACCCGGCTGTCCGAGAAACTCTCGATTCGCGAGAGTGTCGTTCTGTTCCGCAGCTTCTACCGCGATGGACTCGACCCCGACGACGTCATCCGACGACTTTCACTGCAGGATAAGGCCGATGCGCGTGTCGGCAAATTGTCGGGCGGGCAGAAACAACGACTGGCCGTGGCTTGCGCTCTGGTGGGTGACCCCGAACTGTTGTTTCTCGACGAACCTACCACGGGCCTCGACCCCCAGTCGCGCCGTGAACTTTGGGAGATCATCCGGAGTTTCAAGTCACAGGGGCGGACCGTGCTGCTGACAACCCATTACATGGAAGAAGCGGAGAAACTCTGCGACCGTGTCGGCATCGTCGACCAAGGCCGCAAGATCGCCGAAGGCAGCCCTGCCGAGCTGATGGCCTCCCTGGGCAGCGACCATTTCGTGGAATTCACGCTTGCGAACTCTTTCGATAACTTCGGCCGTGAGGAGAAGCGAGGCGGAATCGGGCAAGGACTTGCGGGCGAACCTGCGAATACGTGTTCGCCGGCCGAGTCGCCGCCTCCGCGGGGACTCCAGCAGTTCCGCAGCCTGCCGAGTGTCCGATCGGTGGCGATGGTCGAAGGACGGATCCAGCTGTCGGTCGTCGAACCCCACGTCGTGCTTCCGGCGCTCATGGAACTAATCGCCGCCAGACGCTGGGGACTCACCAGCCTCACAACTCGACATGCCAGCCTGGACGATGTGTTTGTCGCACTGGCAGGCCATCGCATGAACGAAAGTGACGCCGCATGACTTCCAACCGTTCCGCCCGCTACTCACCGCTGGTGCAACTGATTCTGGCGCGCTGCCGCGAATTCTACCGCGAACCGGAAGCAGTCTTCTGGAGCTATGGCTTTCCGCTGCTGATGGCGACGGCGCTCGGCTTCGCGTTCCGCAACAAACCGGCGGAACAGTTCGCCGTGGACCTGCTCGACGCGACGGCGACCGACCCGATCGTTGCTCGACTGATCGAGGATAAGCGGTTCAAGGTTCAGCTCTCGGACGAAACCGAGAGCCGGCGGCGGCTGCGGACCGGCGTCACCGATCTCGTCGTTTCGCTCCGTCGGGACAACGACAGCCTCCGCTTCGATTACCTGTTCGATCCCACGCGACCAGCAAGTCTCGTGGCGCGCAACGCCGCGGATGACGCGCTGCAGCGCGCCGCCGGCAGACAAGATGTCGCCGGCGCCTCTGACCAACACTACGAGGAACCGGGCGGTCGATATATCGACTTCCTGGTCCCCGGTTTGATCGGCATGAGCTTGATGGGCGGCGGGCTGTGGGGAGTCGGATTCGTTACCGTCGATATGCGGATTCGCAAAGTCCTCAAGCGTTTCCTGGCCACCCCGATGAAGAAACACCAGTTCCTCGCCGGACTGATGGCAAGCCGGCTCCTGTTCCTGATCCCCGAAGTCGTCACGCTGCTGCTGTTCACACGGTTTGTGTTTGGCGTGCGCAACCACGGCAGCCTGTTCGCCGTAATCGTGTTAATCCTGATCGGCGCTTCGGCCTTTGCCGGACTGGGACTGCTGGTCGCCAGCCGTGCGAAAACGATCGAAGCCGTTTCAGGATTGATGAACCTGGTGATGCTGCCAATGTGGATCGCCTCGGGGATTTTCTTCGAATCCAGTCGCTTCCCCGACGAGGTACAGCCCGTGATCAAAGCGCTGCCGTTGACGCAGTTGATTAATGCCCTGCGAGCGGTGATGCTCGAAGGCCACGCCATCACCAGCCAGTGGCCAAACATCGTCGGGCTGGTACTCTGGGGTGTCGTGTCGTCGGTGATCGCCTTGCGCTGGTTCCGCTGGAGTTGATTACTGAGGGGTTGTCATGAGTCATCGGTCCGAGCAGATGCGGTTTGGGACACGACCCACCTCAGCCCGGGGGTTCGGCAGCCCGCCATGCCGCTCGCCGTGCCGCTCGCCGGGGACAGCGGCGTTGCGAGTTGCGTTGCGAGCCGTGTTGCGAGTGGCGATTCGACTTGCGATGCTGCTGGTCGCAGGTACGCTGCCTGCGGGCACTGGTTCGGCCGCCGAGCCCGAGCGATTACAGTTCGCTCGGGATCTGTTGCCACTGCTCTCAAATCACTGCTTCCCCTGTCACGGCCCCGATGAAAAGGAGCGTCAGGCGGGACTGCGGTTAGATCAGCGGCGTTCGGCGACCGCGCGGCTCGACTCCGGCAAACAGGCGATCGTGCCCGGAAAGCCGGAATTGAGCGAGCTTGTCCACCGGATCGATGCGGGCGCGGACGACGATCAGCTGATGCCGCCCGCCTCCATGCTCAAACCGTTATCCGTCGCGCAGCGCAAGCTGCTCGTTCGCTGGATCGCCGAGGGAGCGGAATACGAGACACACTGGGCGTTTCAGACGCCCCGTGCGCCTCCAATTCCTCCACTTGCCAGTCCACGGCTGCGATCGCCGATCGATGCATTCGTACTCGATCGACTCCAGCGAGAAGGGATCGAACCGGCTGCCGAGGCGCGCTCCGAGACGCTGCTGCGGCGCATCGGCCTTGACTTGAACGGGATTCCCCCGACGCCGGACGACCAGGACCGTTATCGGATGGCGTCGCGCGGCGAGGAAAGCCCCGACGCTTACGAGCGGGAAGTCGATCGGCTGCTGGCATCGCCTCGATTCGGGGAAAGGACGGCCATGGTCTGGCTCGATGCGGCCCGTTACGCCGATACCAACGGTTACAACAATGACGAGGATCGCGTCATGTGGCGCTGGCGCGATTGGGTGATCGAAGCGCTCAACCGCGATCAGCCCTATGACCAGTTCGTGGTCGAGCAATTGGCTGGCGACCTGCTGCCGCAAGCGACGCTCGATCAGCGAATCGCGACCGGCTTTAATCGCAACCACGTGTTAACGACCGAAGGCGGAATCATCGACGAAGAATACCGCGTGGAATATGTCGCCGATCGATTGCATACCACCGCCAGCGTCTTGATGGGGTTATCGATGCAGTGTGCTCGTTGCCACGACCACAAATTCGATCCGATCTCGCAACGTGAGTATTACCAGCTGTTTTCCTTCTTCAATCAGAGCCCCGACAAAGTCCTGGGTTACAACAAAGGCGCGCCGGCGACCCCCTACCTGCCCGCGCCGACCCGGCTGCAGCAGGAGCAGCTCGATCGGAACACGCAGCGCGAGTCTGCGATCCGCGAACGGATTGCGGCTCGAATCGCCTCGGCGGAAGCGGAAGCCGACGCGGCGGCGTGGGAACGGGAACTCAACGACCAGGATCGCGCACAACTTGCCGCGCCGGCGGGCTTGGAGTTGCGTTTGACTCTGGACGACACTGACGGCGATTCACGAATCAATGCGGTGACGACCAAGCCCGAAGCGCGGGTTGAAGGGCCTGCCCGTTCCGTGCCCGGCAAGCTCGGTCAAGCATTCGAAACCGACGGAAAGGCCTACCTGTCGCTGGAGTCGGCCGGCGAATTCGAACGGGACCAACCGGTCTCCTTCGGCGCCTGGATCCGCTCGACGACGGATGGCGCGACCACCGTGCTCTCAAGAATGCATGACTCGGCGGCCTACCGGGGATACGACCTGAATATCGAGGCGGGACGCGTCGCCGTACATCTGATTCACCATTGGCCGGACAATGGCTTGAAGGTCCTCAGCGAACCAGCCGTAAAAAAGGGCCAATGGCATCATCTGTTCGTGACGTATGACGGATCGAGTCGCGCGGCCGGAGTACGGGTATTTGTGGACGGTTCCCCGCGCAAATTGGAAATTGCAAACGATAGCTTGGGCGAGTCGATTCGGACCGATCGGCCATTTCATGTCGGCCGTCGCGGAGAGGGCAACGGTTTCTCCGGCGCGATTGACGATGTCCGCTGGTATCGCGCGGCGTTGACCCCGGAACAGATTGGGCGGCTGGCGAAGGGCGAACCGGTGGACGAACTGGCTGCGATCCTGGCCCAAGCGCCCGCCGATCGCACCGCGGAACAGCGGAAATCACTGCTGCGTTACTATCTGGAACGGTTCGACAAGCCGACCCTCGCATTGAACACCGAACTGGCGGCTTGCCTCGAGGAACGCAAGGCCCTGGACTCCCTCATTCCGACTTCCCTCGTAATGCAGGACCTGCCGGAGCGAAGAGTGACCCATCTGCTGCTGCGCGGACAATACGATCAACCCGGACCGGTTGTGGAACCGGGGGTGCCCGATGCGCTGTCGGCGTGGCGCGGCGAATTCCCCGGGAATCGTCTGGGACTGGCGCAGTGGCTGATCGATCCCAACCATCCGCTGACGTCACGCGTCGCCGTGAATCGTTGGTGGGGCATGTTTTGGCCCGCCGGGTTGGTGGAGACTGCCGAGGACTTCGGTTTGCAGGGCGCATTCCCGACGCACCTGGAACTGCTCGACTGGCTGGCGACCACCTACCAACGTCCGTCCTCGCCAGCGAAGTCCGGCGAGCCAACTCCGCGCGGACTCGGATGGCGTACGAAGTCGTTGGTACGGATGCTCGTGCTGTCGTCGGTCTACCGCCAGTCGTCCGACGCGGGCCAGGCACAGCGCGAAGTCGACCCGCAGAATCGTCTGCTGGGGCGCGGAGCGCGCATGCGACTGCCGGCGGAATTGCTGCGCGATCAGGCTTTGTCGGCCAGCGGATTGCTCGTCGAACGCCAGGGAGGACCGAGCGTGTTGCCGTATCAGCCGACCGGCCTGTGGGAGGATGTTTCGGTCGAGCGCCGCGTAAAGTACACGCCTGATCCCGGCGCGGGACTTTACCGCCGCAGCCTTTACACCTTCTGGAAACGCACCTGTCCACCACCCGGCATGACCACTTTCGACGCGCCGGATCGCGAATTCTGCGTCGTGCGCCGGGCCCGCACCAATACACCGTTGCAGGCGTTGGTGCTGATGAACGACGTGACCTATGTCGAAGCCGCACGACTCGTGGCCCAGCGGGTCCTGCTGGAAGCACCCGCCGATTGGGACGGTCAACTCGAATATGCAACACAATTGACGCTCCACCGATTGCCACAGGCCGAGGAGCGGTCGATTATCAGAACGTTTTATCAACAGGCACTCGATCGGTTCCGGCAAGATCCCGAGGCCGCGTCGCAACTGCTCTCGATCGGAGCCGCGCCATCTCCGACCGGGCCCCTGGCGGGAGCGCGAAACCAGCCCGAATTGGCCGCCTGGACCGCCGTCGGCAATCTGCTGCTGAACCTTGACGAGGCCCTTACACGGGAGTAATCGCATGTCGGCCAAAACGATAGCAAATCGACTTGCCGCATTGCAAACCGAACGACGCTCTTTCCTGTCGGGCAGCGCGAGCGCCGCGGGCTGCGCAGCCCTCTATTGGTTGCTTGCGGACAACGCTCAAGGTGCACCGGCGGACTCCCAACGGTCGGCCCCCGCGTTTTCCGCTCCACACTTTGCTCCCAAAGCCAAGAATATTATCTACCTCTTTCAATCGGGCGGACCCTCGCAGTTGGAGCTTTTTGATTACAAACCCAGGCTGAAAGAATTCCATGGCCAGGAGTTGCCGGCATCGATTCGGATGGGACAACGCTTGACCGGCATGACGTCCGGACAGAGCAGCTTCCCCGTCATCGCTCCGAAATTTTCATTCCGGCAGTGTGGTCAGACGGGCGCCTGGCTGAGTGAACTCCTGCCGCACACCGCCGAAGTCGTGGACGAAATCTGCTTGATCCGATCGACCTGGACCGAGGCAATCAATCATGATCCGGCGATCACGTTCATTCAGACCGGTTCGCAACAGCCCGGTCGACCCTCGCTTGGCGCGTGGCTGGCCTACGGCCTGGGCAGTGAAGCGGCCGATCTACCGGCCTTCGTCGTGATGATCTCGCATGGCAGCAGCCGGGACGCCAACCAGGGATTGCTCGATCGCCTGTGGGGCGCGGGATTTCTGCCTTCGAGTTACCAGGGTGTGAAGCTGCGCAGCGGCAGCGACCCGGTACTGTACCTGAGCGATCCGCCCGGTATCAGCCGCGACCTGCGCCGGCAGATGCTGGAGGGCATGAGCGAGCTGAACCGCCGGAAACTCGACGCCTCCGGTGATCCGGAAATTGCCACGCGGATCACCCAGTACGAAATGGCATTCCGCATGCAGGCGTCGGTACCGGAATTGACCGACATGTCGCGCGAACCGGAGAACGTCCTCGACCTGTACGGTCCCGACGCGCGCAAGCCGGGGACATTTGCGGCGAACTGCCTGCTGGCCAGACGCATGGTGGAACGCGGTGTCCGCTGCATTCAACTCTACCATCGCGGCTGGGATCACCACGGCGCGCTGCCGGAAAACTTGCCGAAGCAGTGCAAAGATATCGACCAGCCGCAGGCCGCATTGCTGCGCGATCTGAAGCAGCGCGGGTTGCTCGACCAGACGCTGGTGGTCTGGGGCGGCGAGTTCGGTCGGACCGTTTACGGTCAGGGCGGATTGCAGGACAACTATGGCCGCGATCACCACGGCCGCTGCTTTACCGTCTGGCTGGCAGGGGGCGGCATCAAGCCCGGCGTGCAGCTCGGCGAGACCGACGACTACGGCTACAACATCGTGCAGGATCCCGTGCATATCCACGACCTCAACGCCACCATCCTGCATTGCCTGGGAATCGAACATGAAAAACTGACCTATCGCTTTCAGGGCCGCGATTACCGACTTACCGACGTGCACGGAAAACTGGTAACGCAGGTCGTCTCCTGAGCCGAGGTCCAGCAACGAGGAACACCATTTTGGAATACAACTACGCCGAATTGGCAAAGATGATCGACCATTCGCTGCTGCAGCCGGCATTGACCACTTCCGAACTGGAAGCCGGCATCCGCCTGGCACTGGCTTACGATGTCGCGAGCGTCTGCATTCTTCCCTATTACCTCAAACGCTGCGCGGAGCTGCTGGCCGGCAGTTCCGTGCAGCCTTCAACCACGATCGGGTTTCCGCACGGCGGCCACTCGACCTCGGTGAAACGCTATGAAGCCGAACAGGCGATCGCCGATGGCTGCACGGAATTGGATATGGTGGTCAACATCTCCAAGGTGCTCAGCGGCGACTGGGACTACGTGCGCCGGGATATCGAGGGGGTGATCGAGGTGGCGCACGCGGCACAGCGGAAGGTGAAGGTAATTTTCGAAAACTGCTATTTGCGGGACGAACACAAAGTGGAATTGTGCCACCTCTGCAGCGCACTGAACGCCGACTGGGTCAAGACGTCGACCGGCTACGGCGGCGGTGGTGCCACCCATGACGATCTGATCCTGATGCGACGACATGCGTCGCCGCACGTGCAGGTGAAAGCGGCGGGCGGAGTTCGAGACCTGAACGCTCTGCTCGCCGTACGAGCACTCGGCGTCACTCGCTGTGGCGCAAGCCGAACCGGCGAAATTCTGGACGAGTGCCGCAGGCGACTCGGCCTGGCAGATCGACCGCTGGTGTAATTCCGCGCATTCCCATACTCCATCTCCGCGCTCTCGGCGTTCTCCGCGATAGATATTTTTTGTCCCCTGGACGTGCCTTATGCCAGCAGTGGCATCACGACATTGCCATGGGCATCGGTCAGCCGATGGTCTCGACCCTGGAACCGAAACGTCAAACGCCGATGGTCGATTCCCAGCAGATGCAGCATTGTCGCGTGCAGGTCGTGCACCGGGACGGGGTGTTCCACCACGTTGTAGCAGAACTCATCAGTCGTACCCCAGCTCAGTCCTGCCCGAACTCCTCCACCCGCCATCCAGACCGTGAAACAGCGTGGATGATGATCGCGACCGTAGTTGGTCGCGGTCAGTCCACCCTGGCAGTAAATCGTTCGTCCGAATTCGCCGCCCCAGACCACCAGTGTTTCCTCGAGTAGTCCGCGTCGCCGCAGATCGGTGATCAGCGCGGCGGTCGGCTGATCGGTATCAGCGCACTGGCCGCGGATTTGCCCCGGCAGGTTGCCGTGCTGGTCCCAACCGCGGTGAAACAGTTGCACAAATCGTACGCCCCGTTCACAGAGTCGCCGCGCCAACAGACAATTCGCCGCGTAGCTTCCCGGCTGACGCACGTTGGGGCCATACGAATCCAGCACGTGCATTGGCTCGCGGGAAAAATCGGTCAAGTCGGGGATCGACGTCTGCATGCGGAAGGCCATTTCGTACTGGGCGATCCGCGTGGCGATCTCCGGATCACCCACGACCGCCAGCCGGCGTCGATTGAGTTCCGCCAGGTCATCGAGCATCTTACGTTTTACGTTGGTGGCGACGCCGGGTGGATTATTGAGGTAAAGTACCGGGTCTTCGCCGCCGCGGAACTTCACGCCCTGATGCGTCGTCGGCAGGAACCCGCTGCCCCAGAGCCGATCGTAGAGCGGTTGGTCGTTTTTATTGCCGCTTCCCAGCGATGTCATGGCGACGTAGGCGGGAAGATCGGCATTTTCGCTGCCTAGCCCGTAGCTCGCCCACGCTCCCATGCTCGGTCGACCGGCAATCTGGGACCCGGTCTGGAAAAACGTCACGGCCGGATCGTGATTGATCGCGTCGGTCACCACGGTTTTTACAAAGCAGATCTGATCGGCGATCGCGGCAGTATGCGGCAGCAGTTCGCTGACCCACGCACCGCTTTCACCGTGTTGCTGGAATTGGAAGATCGACGGCGCGATCGGGAACCGGGACTGTCCTGACGTCATTGTCGTGATGCGCTGGCCCATCCGTACGCTGTCGGGAAGGTCTTTGTCGAACTGTTCCCGCATCGTCGGCTTATAATCAAATAGGTCCATCTGTGAAGGACCACCGCTTTGGAAGAGGTAGATTATGCGTTTGGCGCGGGGAGTGAAATGCGGTGGCTCGTGCCGGCCGTCGAACGCGCACCCGGCGCGCGGCGCAAGCGATGCCAGCGCGGCGATGCCCAGCGTCGAGCTACCGCGCCGCAAAAAGTCGCGCCGGGAAAGGTCGGCCGACTCGACAGTTCCACGCAAAGCCGGCATCCTCATTCTCCCGTGATCGACTCATCGAGATTCAAGATCGTCTGGGCGATCATGGTCCAGGCCGCCAGTTCGAGCGTATCGATGGTCGTCTCGCGCGATGTTTCACCCGAGGAGGTCAGGCGATCGGCCGCGCCGCGATCGTCGCGGAAGACCGACCGGTAGAACGCGAGCGATTCGCGGAGCAGGCCGAGTTCCACGGGATCGGGCGGTCGCGCCAAGAGCAGGCGCCAGCCGTAGCCGAGCCGCTGATTGTCGCCGGGACCGCTTTCGACGAGCATCCGTCGGCCCAAGTGACGTGACGCCTCGACGAAGGTCACGTCGTTCTGCAGCGCCAGCGCCTGCATCGGCGTATTCGTCATTTCCACGCGCACCCGGCACATCTCACGGCCCCCGCCGTCGAAGACCGAGAGTCCCGGGGGCGCCACGGTCCGCTTCCAGAAGGTGTAGATACTGCGCCGATAGAGGCTCTCTCCATGATCCTGAACGTAGAAGTCGACGCTGGTCTTGCCGTTGCCGAAAGAGAGTTCCTCCCAAAGCCCAGCTGGCTGATAAGGCTTGACGGGCGGTCCGCCCAGCATGTTGCTCAAAAGGCCGGAGACGAACAGTGCTTGATCGCGGATGGCGGCGCCCGAAAGCCGACGACGCGGACCGCGCGACAGCAGTCGGTTCCCCGGATCGCGTCGCAACAATTCCTGCGAAACTCGCGACGATTGCCGGAATGTGGCACTGACCACGATTTCGCGATGCAGCGCTTTCACGTTCCATCCCCGGCGCAGAAGTTCGGTCGCCAGCCAGTCGAGCAACTCCGGGTGCGATGGTCGTTCGCCTCGACTGCCAAAATCCTCGGCGGTCCGGACCAGACCAACCCCGAAATGGTGCTGCCAGAAGCGATTGACCGTCACGCGGGCCGTCAGTGGATTCTCCGGATTCACCAGCCACCGCGCCAGCGCCAGGCGATCGGGAGTTCCGTTCGCACTCGATACCTTCGAGCTTCCACCGAGTGCAACTGGGAGGGCTGGCGACAGGGACTCGCGAAGGTCCGGTCGATCGTAAGCCCCACGCTCCAACAAATACGTCGGGCGGCGCTGGGGCAACTCCTGCATCACCTGCACCTGCGTTACCGTCTTGGGTTCGAGTTTCTTGATTTCCTCCTGAAGCGCCCGCAGCTCCGGCGATCGTGGTTCGGACGGCGGTTCGGACGAACTCCCCGGGCCCGCTTCGGACTGCATCGCGGCCAGCCGTCCCCGCAACTCCGCGATCCGCCGCTGCACGCGAAGATCCGGCACCTCCAGATAGGGCTTCGCCGCCCCTTTGCGTCCGTCGATCCCCTTCTCCGGAACATTGTTGAAGAATGCGAACAGCCGGTAATACTCACGCTGCGTGAGTGGATCGTATTTGTGGTCGTGGCAGCGGGCGCATCCGGCGGTCAGACCCAGCCATACGGTACTGGTCGTATCAACTCGATCCGCGACGTACTCGACTTCAAACTCCGCATCCAGGCTGCCTCCTTCGTCATTGACGCGATGATTGCGGTTGAATCCGCTGGCCAGCACCTGGGAAGGCGATGCGTCGGGAAGCATGTCACCGGCAAGTTGTTCGATGGTGAACTGATCAAACGGCATTCCGGCGTTGAAGGCATCCACGACCCAATCCCGCCACGGCCACATGAAACGTTCCCAATCAGCCTGGTAGCCGCTGGTATCGGCGTATCGGGCGGCGTCGAGCCAACCCATCGTCATCTGCTCGCCATAGCGTGGCGACGCCAGCAGGCGATCGACAATTCGTTCATAGCCATCCGGCGAGTCGTCCGCCAGAAATTCTTCGGCATCGTCCACTGCTGGCGGCACACCGGTCAGAGTCTGCGTTACACGACGAAGCAATACCGGCCTGTCAGCGATCGGCGACGGTGCAAGAGGCTCCTGTTCCAACCGTCGCAGAATGAAACTGTCGATCGCCACGTTGGGCCAGCCAAGTTTTTCGATGACGGGAAGCGCGTGGCGCGTCGGCGGCACCCACGACCAGTGCTCGGACCACGGCGCGCCTTGCTCGATCCAAAGCCGCAGCAAACGTACCTGTTCCTCGGATAGTCGGGGAACCGCGGAATCGGCGGGCGGCATTCGAAACTCGGCGTCACTGCTGGTAACGCGCGCCAGCAAAATGCTCTCGTCGGGGCGGCCCGGAACGACCACTCTCGAACCGCCGCGATCGGCCAACGCGTCGGCAGCCAGATCCAGACGCAGCTCCGCCTTTCGCGTACTCGAATCCGGCCCATGACATTGCAGGCAATGCCCGGCCAGTATCGGCCGGATATCCCGGCTGAAATCGACCAGGTCCCGCTCCGTCGCCCCGATGACCGAAGGAACGACCAACAGCCACCCGACGATGGCGGTTGCCGACGATCGTAAGATCGATGGCGATTGCCGTTCAGCCCGGTGTATTCCGCAGATCCGCATGCCTGGATTCTAACAACCGATCACGACTCGATGCGATAGAGCGCTTTGTCGGTGCGAAGGTAAATCGCCCGATCGACGGCGGCAGGGCTTGCCATGACTGCTTCGTCCATCTTACTGGTTGCCAGCAATTTGAAACTTGTTCCTGGCTCAATCACAAAACAACTGCCGTTGCGATTCGCGACATAAATTCTGCCATCGGCATAGATTGGCGACGAACTGAAATTTCCCCCCAGCCGCCCGGTCCATAAGGGGGCCCCCGTTCGAGCATCGAGGCAGCTGAGGATGCCGGTTTCACTGACGAAGTACAGCTGGTCGCCGACCAGCAGCGGCGACGACATTTGGGGCGCCTGCTTTGCATATCGCCAGGCGATCGCCGGCTGTTTTGCATCAAGTTTCACGGCCAGGATTTCCGCCTGCATGAAACTGGTGCTGAGAAACAGCATCCCGTGCGCGGCGACCGGCCGCGGCGAGATGGAAAATCCGAGCGTCTCGTACGACAGCTTCCAGACCTCGTGGCCGCTCTCGGGCTGATAGGCGTAGAGCCAATCGGCACCCGGCGAAAGCAGCAACCGCTCGCCCGAAACCGGAACCAGCAAAGGCGTACCGTAAGACTTTTTAAATTGGGGATTATCGTTCAGCTTGCCGCTGCGCGGCGTCTTCCAGGCGACGGCGCCGGTCTGTTTGTTGAGCCCGACGACGAACTGTTCGTCGCTGCCGTCGCAATGGAAAATCAGATGATCGCCGTCGACGATCGGCGAACTGCCCGGCCCATTTTCATGTTTGATCCGCAGTTCCTGATTTGCCCAGTCAACCTTGCCGGCAAGCGTATCCAGACACGCGGTTCCGTAGCTTCCAAAGTTGCAATAAAGCTTTCCCGATTCGATCACGGGAGTCGGCGATGCGAATGAATTCAGCGAATGCACCGGCTCAGGAAACTTCTGCTCCATCAGCAACTGATTCGCGACGAGTGCCCCCGTCTGCCGGTCGACAGCCAACGCTCGCATCTCAATGCGACTGACGATTGTCAGCGACTGATCGCCGGTATTGCCTTTCAGCAACCGAGCCTTTTCTTCGCCCGTCGCTTCGATTTCGATGGCGGTCGTCATCCAGATTCGGTCGCCCTCGATCACGGGCGAGGACCAACCCCGGCCGGGCGTTGCACAGCGCCACCGGATATTGCGTCCCTCACCCCATTCCAGCGGCAGGTCGCGGGCCGAAGCGTGCCCGTTTCCCTGAGGTCCACGAAACTCCGGCCACTCCGCCGCCGTCAATCCCCAGGGGATCCAGACGATGGCGGTCAGCGCCAAATAAAGGGAAACCGTGCGAGAACCGGAACCGAGTCGGGTGGGGATCGTTGTCATCGGTGGCTTATCGGAGTGGATAGTGCTGGTTGGTCGCGACCTATCGTATCCGACGAATCATGCTGGCGGTACCCTGCCGATCGGTTCCAAGACCTGCTGGAGGTGCCGCATCGCATACTCGTCGTTGTTCGTCGATGGGCCGATACGGTGGGGTGGAACTGTTAGAACAACCCTGGTGGAAAAATGTTTCATCTAATAGGGGGGGCCCCTAGTGGACATTTACATATTCTACAAGAGCTATTCTGACAGTGCCTCCCCCTCGCTCCTCCTGGCCCACTAACTCACTGTTGTTGACCGACCGCCTTGTGACGAAGGAGGCGGCGAGGCCCGTTACCTCTTGGCCTCTCCCTTACCCGCTATCTACGGTCGAGCCGGCAGCAACGTGACGCTGCGCTGTTGCTTTTTGCCTTGCCGAGTGAACTCGACAGCGATGGATGCATAGGGGGCGGAACGCGCCAGAAACTGTGCCAGGTCGGCCGATCGCTGCAATGGTCGACCTTGCCACGAGTTCATCAAGTCACCCGCTGCAAGCCCCGCCAGCGCCGCCGCCGAATCGGATTCCACCGCCGTGATCAAACAACCCGTGGGTCCATCCCGAGTGGTTGCCCCCCATCGAGGTTCAATACCGACGGGCCAATTGCCAAATACCTCGCCGGCTCGCAAGCGGGGCAATACCGCATTCGGGTCAAGCAACCGGGAAAACAACGAACCCTCAAAAGGGCTGCGATGACTGAAGAGCCCGATCACTCGACCGTTCTGATCGACCAGTGGCGATCCCGAAGTCGGATCCTGCCAGTCAATCTCGACGCAAACCGACTCCCGCACGGCGCGGCGCAATTCGGCCAGGTACCCTGAAGGACTTCCCGGCCGCGCCGAGCCTTTCGCATAGCCGAATCCGAGGTATGCCAGGTTGCGGGGCACGTCCGGAACGGGCGCCATGTCGACGATCGGCCACGACCCGGGGTCGGTGATGCGGACGAGTCCCAGGTTACGACCGCGATCAATGCCGCGCGTCTTGCCCGTCACCACGCGACCGTCCCCAAGCTGAACGGACACGACCTGATCCGGCACGCCGACGGCATGTCCGGCGGTGAGGATGTCGCCATCCGCGGCAATGATCACGCCCGTGCTGTGGCGACCATCCGGGTAGTCGATGAGCACCGTGGCCGGCAGCATCCGCTGCATCAAACCCGGCACGACCGCGACCTGACCCAGTTGGGGATAGTTCATTACCGGCTGCAGCGCTTGGACCAGTTCGAAATCGCCTTGCGCGCGCGCCAGGAACAACTTGTCGAAGAGCGTCGGGCGGTCGTCGAGCGAGCTGAGCGTTACGGCGGTGATGTCGAACGGCCCGAAGTCCGCGAAAAGGTCGCGAGGAAACTCCACCCATTGCTCCGGCAGGTTCTCCTGATAAATCCGCTTGGCCTGGCCCAGGGCAGGATCTCCTTTGCCGCCGTCGTAGCGAATGGCGATTTCGCGACCGTCGGCCGTGTTCAACTCCAGGCTGAATCGCCCTGGACCCGAACGCCGCACGGCGAAGGTCAGGTAACGGTATTCTCCCCACTCCGGCCGCTCTCGAATCGCCACCGGCTCCGGCAACAGGATCTGACTGGAAGCCCCCGCCGCCACGCGCAGCACTCGCTGTCCGGAGTAACGATCCTCATCGGTTAAAACGGGCGGATCACCGACCGAGGCGGCGATCGACGAAGCCGATTCGGTTCCCTCGTCGAACAGCTGATAGAGCATCGGCAACTGCGAGGTCAGACGGACCGATCGCCACATCACCGGTGTCACCGCCGGCGTCTGCACGATCCGCGCATGCACGGTGCGGCCGCGGAAGGCCCGTAATGGAACGATCCAGGGACGGGGATCGGGAACGGAACGATTGCGCAGCGGCAGCGTATATTCGCTGACCAGTTCACCGCCGAGCCAGAGCTCAAGACGGACAGGCTGCGCGGGTGGCGCCAGGTGGAACGCCGAAACCACAAGCCAGTAGTCGTCGTCTCCGATCGCTAAATCCCGCTCGAAACCCAGCGACTGATTCTTGACGGTGCTGCCCAGCAGAAACGCGCCCGGCAACGCAGCCGCATCGTCCCATTGGTTGGTCCATTCCATTTCACCTAACGGCACAGGCACGCCAGGAGCCGCGGGCGCTGCCGGCGTTGGGGCGTCGGTAGTGTCGGATGCCGACGCGGCCAGAGTCCAGCCGGTCCAGGCCGCAAGCTGACCAGACACACGCTCGTTCAATTGCCGGCGCAAGACCAACGGATCGATCTCCATCAACGGATCGAGCCAATCCGCTATGTCGCGAATATCCAGCCGATCGGCCCCGGCCGGTCGGCCGTCGTGAGCCGCGTCGATCTGAAGCACAAGCCGCTGTCGACCGGTCGCCAAATCGACAAGTCGCAGGTCGCCAGTCGCAACCGCCTGCTCGGAGCCGACCAGAAACGGGCTTTCGAACAGCGTGCTGCGCATCGCACCGTCGGCCAACACGCGGGCGCGAACGCAACCGCCTCGGCCGGCGATGCGATCGAGTCCCACCATCGAACGGAAGACCGTCGCGCCGGCAGGGATCTCGAAGTGCAGTTCCGTCGAAGCGTGCACGCCGAACCCCCAGCCGAAATCCGCATTGCCGCTGCGCAACTGCCCATGCTGCACGTTCCGGTTGACCTGCGGCTGCCGCGAAAGAATTCCTAACGGAGATGACTCGACCACCTTCGCCATTCCCCGCCGCGACAAGGGGATCTCGTGCGGGGCAAAAAACCGCCGCATCCAGACTGTCCCGCTGGGAACCCAAAGCAGGTCGAGGCTCCAGGCCGGGTGGAGGCCGTGCACCCATTGCTGGGAATTTTGCGGACCACCGTCGCCTCGTGTGGCGAATCGCTCCCACGACGCCGTGACAATCAGCCCCTGTACCGACTCCAACTGCAACAAACGGCTCGTCACCGCCGGCGCCACAACCGACAACTCATCCAGATAGCTGGCCCAACCGTCCACGGCCGGCAGGTGCAGTTCGGCGATCTCATTGAAGAAAACGCGTCGCTGCCCGTCGGCCGTCAGCAGGTTCACCAGCCCGTCGGCGAGTCGCACCGCGCGATAACCGAAACTGCGTCCGTCCTTCAAGAAAATCGTGGAGGGCTGGTACTGGCCCCGGTCACGGCGCTGCCAGACAACCCGCCGGACAAATCGGCTCAAGACGCGAATCGGCGCGTCGCTGCCCGGGGAAGGCGGCGTGAGCGCGACGTCGGGCCGCACGAGAAAATGCGCCGGTAACGGATCGTACGGCAATTCCGTTCCTTCCCGATAACCGACAATCGCTCCCGGGAGACAGTCGCCCGTCGTCATTTCCACAAACGCCTTGGGAGGCGGACCGGGAACCAGCGAGCGATCCTTGATCCACCGTACCGAATTCCCGCCTTCCAACAGCGGCAGGCCGTCCAACTTCAAGCTGGGCGTATTCAGATGTCCATCCGTCAACGCGTTGCCCTGCGTCCGAACGCCGTTGATGTGCAGAGCGACGAAGCGAGGCGCCTTATCCGCCCGGGCCGTCCGGCCACCAAGGACAGTCCACAGGATCATCGTCGCGAACAGTACGGTGCGAATCATACGACGATTGTACATCGTGCCTTGCCGTCGAGCGAGATTCCCCGATAATGTCGACTCGCTCGATCGTCCCCGTTTTTTCGGAGGCAACATGTCCGTTCTCGTGGTCGGTACCGTCGCATTCGATTCGATCGAAACACCCAACGAAACGCGTGAACGGGTCATTGGCGGCTCGGCCGTTTACTTTTCCATGGCCGCGAGCTACTTCGGACCGGTAAGCCTTGTCGGCGTCGTCGGCGAGGATTGGCCGGAGGAACATACGCGCATGCTGCAGGGCCGGGGTATCGACACCCGCGGGCTGTCGGTGATCCCCGGCGGCAAGACGTTCTACTGGAAGGGCAAATACCAGCCGAACATGAATGACCGCGAGACGCTGGAAGTGCACTTGAATGTGTTCGGGACGTTCGATCCCGTGCTCCCCGACGACTACCGTCGCGCCAGCTTCGTCTTTCTCGCCAACGGCTCACCCAGCGTCCAAAGCAAGGTGCTCGATCAGGTCGTCGGTCCCAAACTGGTCATGGCCGATACGATGGATCTTTGGATTCGCGAGTTTCGCGACGATCTGCTCCAACTGCTGCGCCGCGTCGACGGCCTGGTGATGAACGACAGCGAAGCGAAGCTGCTGACCGATGACGAAAACCTGGTCCGCGCCGGTCAGAAAATCTGCCGGATGGGACCGAAGTTCGTCGTGATCAAGAAAGGCGAACATGGCGCGATGTTCTTCAGCGAGCATGAGACATATGTCCTGCCCGCGTTCCCAACCGATCAGGTCGTCGACCCAACCGGCGCCGGCGACAGCTTCGCCGGCGGAATGATGGGCTATCTGGCCTCGCAACACGAGATCACACCACAGACGCTCAAAGAATCGCTGGCCCACGGCATCCTGGTCGCCAGCTACAACGTCGAGGACTTCAGCCTTGACCAGATGCAGCGCATCGGTCGCGAGGATATCGATTTCCGCATGGAGCGGTACCGCCGAATGCTCTCGTTCTGACACCGCCACAGCAACGTAGGATGGGGCCTCCAGTTCCGGCTGGCGCTTGGGTACAAGTACGAGAAAACCAGCCCGAACTATATATACAACGTGTCCAAGTGGGCAAAACCGACGCGTGTTGAAGAAAAAATCCAAAAAGTTGCGTGGTAGGGATTTGCCGGCAGGGATTTGTCGACCCGAAACGATGGCTGAATAGCCAAAAATTCTGGTGGTCTGGGATTCATCGAAAAATTCTGGGTGTCTGGGATTGCTCATCGAAAAATTCTGGGTGTCTGGGATTGCTCGGGTGTCTGGAATCGCTGGGTGTCTGGAATCGCTGGGTGTCTGGCATTCTTTTTCTGGAATCTTTTTCTTATACAGTCCATCCATTTGAGCACTGGCTCGGGAGTACCACGTCACCCGTGGCACACAATGCGCCTCAACTTGAACCGGGGGGGCCGGCTATCGCGTCGGAAAAGCAAAACCGCGCATCGACGTACGAGGGGGAGGCCCCGCCGATCGCTCGTACGGCAACGTGGGCGGAACCCAGGCCGGTATGGCGGGCGGCGGACGGGCGGCACCCAGATCGACCGTCTGGTAGCCGGCGTACTGCGGCAGGCTCCAGAGCTGCTGCGGGTCGCCGCTGATACTGTTCAGCCGATAACCACTGACCTGAATCGTCATGTTCAGCTGCGCTTGCGGCACGAGCAGTTGCACCTGCTGCGGCAACGACACATGATCCGCGGGGTAATACTTGAAGTTCGATCCTTTCGCGCTGGCAATCAGTCGACCATCGGTACCGTAGTAATGTTGTTCGAGGACCCAGCCAAACCTGGCGTGGATCACGTAGACTTTCAGTACCTCCCCTTCCGGCGTCGGTAGCCTGTTGCGAACCTCGAGGCGATCGAGGTTCAGGGGCCGAGGTCCTTCGAGATGGGAAGAAGGGTCGAGCGTAACGATGCCCAGGCTTTCGATCACCCAGGCGGGGTCGATCGGCAGTTGCTGTCGAATCCGGCTCTGGCTGAACTGATCGTGGCGCGAGAAATAGACGCCGGGCTGCGGATCATGTTTCGCCCAGAACCAGAATAGTTCCTCGTTGCTGCCCACGTCCAGTTCCGGACCGTAGACTTGAGCGCGTAAGCGGAAGTTCCTCGGACGCTCGAGAAGCAGGTTCGCTCGCAAGGAAGGCAGACCGGGTACGGAAACCGTGGCCGACTCCGATTGCAATTGCCGGACGGCGGACGAATTCGCGTTCACGACCTGGACAACTTCCTCCAAGGTTGGAGGGCCGGAAAATGCCAGCGGACTCGGCTCGACGGGCAAACGAGGTTGCCAGGGCCAAGCTCGGCAGCCGCAGATCAGCGCGGCCAGAGCGAGCGTCACGACGACCGGCCAGGCATCGTGGCGGGCGTGCTGCCGGCATCGACGAGTTTCAAGTTCCATCGGCAGGTGACTCGGGGACCGGAGTGGCATCGACCTTAATCCCGGCGTGTTCGTCGTGTGGTCGGTCGGCGGGCGCACCGAAAAGGATCTTGGAAAGTTCGGTCTGAATGGCGTCACCGCGGGACTCGTCCGGCATGGCGACCTTGACCCGATAATGACATTCGTTGCGGCCGCAGAACACGCGGATCCACTCTTGGCCGTCGGAGTCAGTTTCGACCTCCTCCTGACGCAGAATGCGGCGGCGGATCATCAGCAGCGTCAGCACATACCGCAGGTCCTGGTTTTGCGGGTCGTCCGCGAGTCGTTCGAAATACTCCACCATCACTTGGTTCGGGGCCCATTGAATACGGCGGCTGGTCGTGTCCGGAACGCGGGACTGCCACCAACCCAGGCTGTTGTCCGGTGGGCCCTCCCAGGCATCGGCCGCGTAATCGACACGGGATACGCTGGCCCCTTGCTGCACCAGTACCGAGTAGAACGACTCACCAGGCAGGAGTTCTCTGCCGGATCGCGAGCAGTGACGCGTGAATCGCTGTACCTCGAAATCGATCATGCTCGCATTCTCGGGTCGGGAGATCGGGTGCGGAATAGTACGGCAAACGGCCTGACCGCTCAAGGCATATTCTGGTCGAAAACGGGCGCGGGGGTGAATAATCGGCAAACGCTCTACCCTTGGAAGCGGCTCGGCGGGGAGCTGGCCTGTCCGCGCGAAATCTATGGATTGCGAACGATATGAGGGACGATGAACTCCCCAGCCGGCCATGGTGGGCCGCAGCCTGCTTGGGTTTGCCAGCATGGATGGGTTCCAGCTCGAATTCCACCCTTGCCATGCAAGGCCCTCCCACCATGAACGATGCCGATCGCGCGCTGCGAATCTACGTTGAGGAAGTTGTTGCCGCCCCGCGGGTCGAGGACCTTTCGGGCTGGCAGTCGGTCTGTACGGCAGTTCAGGACCTGACGGGCTGGAACCTGCTCTGGAAGGGTAACGGTACGAAGCCGCCCGTGCAGATCGAACCGGGGGATGGCCCGTCGTCGATGGCCCGCCATCAAGTTGAACCGCTGGCCGATTCGCTGGGACGACTGGTCGAAACGCTGCAAAATACCCGCCTGGCACTCTGGGAACGGGAAGCCGAACTGGCGGCGGGCGTGCCGGTTCGCATTTGCCAGGAAGAAGAGTCGCACCTGGCGACACGCCTGGAATCGATTCTGCGGATCGGGGCGCAATCAATCGGCGCACCGGTCGTGGCGGCCTACCTGCTGGATGACGCAACCACGGAACTCAAGCTGCGGTCGAGCTGGGGACTGCCCGCCGAACGGCTGACTGATCCCGCCCGGCCACTGCGCGGCGCGGTCGCGGACTTGGAAGCCCTTCTTGGACACGCCGTAGTCTTGAACGATCGGGGCGAATTGTCCCGTTGGAAGGCCCCGATGACGGCGTCGGCAACGGCGGTAGCGGCGATCTGCGTGCCGATCTGTTCGCCGACGATGCCCCTGGGAACACTCTGGTTCTTCTTTGACGCACCCCGAACCCTCGGCGTCGAACAGACGAATGTGGCGGAACTAGTCGCCAGCCGCTTCGCCACAGAACTCGAACGGGAAGTCCTGCTTTCGGAAACCGGCCGGCTGCGTCGCAGCCGAGCGCGCAAAGACGATTCGGCCCAGGCTTGGCACCGCAGCCGGCAACCCTCGATCGAACCGATTGTGGACGGCTGGACGTTCGCGGGCTGGGCGACCCCTTGGAGCGAATCGTGCGGCTCGTTCTTCGACTGGTCGGTCCTACCCGACGGTCAACTGGCACTGGCGACCGGCAGCGGACACGGCAAGGGCGATGCCTCGCTCCTCAACGCCGCCGCGCTGCATGGCATGCTGAAAGTGCTTGGGCAGGCACCACCGCGCCAGATTGCACAGGCCGTTTCGGACAGCTTCTGGGCAGCGTCAAGCGGCGATCAGTGGGCATCCCTGAACTGCATTTCCGCCGATCCGGAAACCGGCGCACTGCAGGCCTGTTCGGCCGGCAGTGCGATCGTTGTGTTGATCGACGCGGGCGAGGCCCGCGTGGTCGGAACGCACCAGCCGATGCTCGGCTTCGACCCCGATCACCACTACCGGCAGCGCAAGGCAACGCTGCCCCAGGATGGTACCTTGATCCTCTGCCAAGCTGAGGGACTGGATCGCGAACCCGAACAACGGAAACTGCTGGAGCTGATTCGCGCACTTGCCGCGTCCGGTTCCCGCTCCGCCGAACAGTGGGTTCGCGCTCTGCGGGAAGACGAAGGCTGGAGGAAGAAAAACGATTCTTCACTGACCATTCAGGTCGTTCAGCGCCGCTCCTCGACGGCTTGACGAGGGTACCGAATCGCCTAGACTTGACCAAACTCACGCGGGAATGGCGGAATTGGCAGACGCGCTAGGTTGAGGGCCTAGTGGCCGCAAGGTCGTGCAGGTTCAAGTCCTGTTTCCCGCACTTGCTCGAAGTTCCGCCGAATCCCAGACTTAGGATACCTGCCAACGGTTGGCAGTGCGGCTCGTTACCCGATGGCCAAAACGGTATTTACCGTTTTGTTCCCAAAAGGCAAGGAGTTCCGCAGATGCCACGCCTCGTCAACGCGCCCCCAAGTACCGCAAGCACAAGGCCAGCCAACAAGCCACCGTGACACTCGATGGCAGGGACTTCTATTTGGGTCCCTACGGCAGCAAAGCCAGCCGGCTCGAATATGACCGCCTCGTTGGCGAGTGGATTCAGAACGGTAGGCGTCTGCCTCCAAGAGCCAATTCAGGCTTGTCCATCGTTGAGTTTACCGACGCATACTGGCAGTTCGCCAAAGGATACTACGTCAAGGACGGCGGACTGACGGATGAAATAGCCTCAGTTCGGGTGGCGATCAAGTTTCTCAACCGGTTGTACGCGGAAACGCCCGTAGCCGACTTCGGGCCGCTGGGCCTCAAGAATGTGCGGCAGAAAATGATCCAGGCGGGACAGAGTCGAGTCTACATCAACAAGAACATCGGGCGCATCGCACTGGGAAAACTGGGAGAAGTATTGGGAGAAGTTGAGATTGCAGATTCAACCTCTTTCCGAAACCGAGATGCTCGTTCTTGAGAAACTTAAGCGTCTCGGCGCGATAGAAGGTGGCAACATAATAGTCCCGGCCTCAGGTATCGCAGAGGCGATGGGCCGGGCCTGTGAGCCCAAGAGACTGCTTAGTCAATTGGTTAAACTTGGTTTGCTCAAGTCTGACAAACGTCGCGGTGGTGGATACACGCTGACTGCTGCCGGCTTGAAATCAATCGAATTTGCCTGAATTGTGGTGCGCACCACAAAGGATACTGCAATACTTCTCGACATGTCGTAATCTTCGGCAATCGTTATCAAACGACGTCAAACGGAGATTCACGAAATGAATGGCTACGGAAGAAGTTCTTTCACTCTCACAGGCCGCTGGGAGTCTCCCGGGTGGCGGGGTTCACATCAGCACAATCCACCGCTGGCGATTGCGAGGCGTACGTGGGGTGAAGCTCGAAACTGTTCTGCGTGGTGGAACTCGCGTTACTTCGCGCGAGGCATTAGCACGGTTCTTTGCCGCTACCACCGCTGCCGCCAATGGCGAAGTGCCCCCGATCCGCACCATACGACAGCGACAACGGGCCGTCGAATCCGCTCGCGCTCGTTTGGCCAAGGATGGACTCTGAAACAAACGTCCTTTCCCTAAAACCAAAAAGAAAGGGCACCATGCTTGGCTTGCTACCGCATGACACCCTTAGGAGAAATCAAGTGCGCAATCATAACCGAAAACGAGGCCTTGAGAACGACGAGTCAGCTTTCCTCAAGTACTTTGAAGATATTCCGGGCCGTTGGGAGTCGCTAACCGGGAAGCGAACAACTCCTAACAGTAATGGTCCAATCCCGATACGCCGAAACGAAGAAATCACAGAACCCGACTCGGTACATACATTGAGTGACATTCAGAAACTCTTAGGAAAAGTAACGTGGCTTTGGCCGAACTGGATTCCCCAAGGAATGATTTCGCTCCTAATTGCCCCACCTGGAGGACTAAAGAGCGCAATGGCATTGGCGATCGCCGGAATCATGCTTAAACAGGATCAATGGCCAGATGGTTCGCCCAATCAACTTCCCAAAGATGCATCGGTGTTGTGGGTCGATACCGAGGGCTTTTGGCAGGGTACCGCACAGCGGGCTGTTGATTGGGGAATTCCGCTGGACCGAATCATCGTACCAGGCGAAAGCAGCGACGAGTCGACTTTGCTCGATTCACTGCAAATCGACACTGAAGTAGGGCTTGAACGACTTGGGCAGCTCGTGCATTCGTCGCAACCACACTTAGTGATTATCGGACTCCTTGCGAGGATCGCACGGAGGCGACGAAAACTCTTCGATAGTTGGCCAGACGATGAGGCCTTTGGCGAGCTTGGCGCAGGACACGAGAACCTCCATCCTGGTTGTGCACCATACAAGAAAAGTTCCCAACGGTGTTGCTATCGATCAGAATGCGGGTCGAGGGAGCAACGCGATTGTTGCGATGAGTCGGGTTGTGATAGGCATTGAGCAACTCGACGATGTTGCGACAAATAGGTCGCCGGCATCAAGCGCCTCGCAAGGCTTCCCACTACCGTCGTGCGAAAATATCAGCGAAATCAGCACTACCACCGCGCAACAAAATCCGCCCATAGAATCATCAGACGCTAGACAGCGCCAAAAAATCCCGGTTCCCCGTAACCCGATTCTACTCAACGAGCCGCAATTCGTAACGGTAGCCGAACCGGACAGGGGTCTTTTTCCCGTCCGCTGTACGGTTCTCCCAACTCAGCACCGTGCCATGCAGCGTGGCCGACTTGCCATCGGCCGCTCGAGAATAGCTGAATGGGAGATTTGTGACGCAATCGGTCGACACAGGCAGGTCCAGTTCATCGAGCGACTTCGGGAGTTTGCCGTCGTGCTTGCTCGACCAGTCCCGAATCGACTCGATCCCGCGCAACAGGGCGATGCGTTGATCGAGAAATGCGATGGACCGAACCAAGCCTAACCATGACGTCAACAGTGACGTCGTGGACAATCGTACTACCGATTCGTCGGCCACCTCGTCGTGGAAGGCCTCTTCCTCGGCGGCTAAGAGGGGAATTGCCAGTGAATATTCCAAAGTGGCGGGCGCGATCTGTCGGTCAATTATCGACTTACATCGTTCATACCAGTACCGCAACCCGACCTCCGCGTCGCACATGTTGCGTATTTTCTCCTTCCATTCTGGTCGCAGATCCGGCAGCTTCTTGCGTGAGCGTGCCGCCCAATCCGCGGCGAACCATTTTGCCGACTCAGCGGTATTCGGTTGCGGCAGCATGCCGGATTCATCGCCCCATCTCAAGAATGTCTGCGCCTCTTCGGCGGTCTGGGCCCACTCGTCTTCTGACAGCCGGGAGTCCGGCTTGGCCAGCGCCGGAAACGTCTTGGCAATGGTCGCGGCCTCCATTTGCAGTGCGTCGAGAATCGGAACCATCGGGCGAGGCAGCGACGAGAGAGCCCAGAATTGATTCTCCCCCGCCGGATGCTGCATCAGTTCCTCGACAGCGAACAGCACCCGATCGACTTGTGCTTTCTGAACCAGCTTACAGAGCATGAACGGAGTCTCTCCAACATGTCGAGCCAATCCAAGTGCGATGCAGATCTTGTCGGCCGCGTCGGCCAGTTTTCCTTCCCGAATATCGGCGCGGGCGGAGGAGACGAGTGCCGTGGAATAAAGCCGGCTCTCCGCAACGTCGGGCAACAATATGAACCCGACGGGTTCCTCCTGAAGCGGGTATTCCCAGCCTGCGTGACTGCGAAACGCTGCCCGGCGAAGTTCCCCGAGTTGCAACGGCGTCCCGTGGCGGATTGCAGCGACATCCAAATCGCTCAGTTCCACCTCAAAATCCTTCCGTTTGTAGTTTTCCCGAAAGACTTTCATTTGGTGGGTGGCTTCGAAGTTTTGCCGCAGGAAGATCGGCGCCGCCGCGCCGTTCTGGATTCGTTCGCGGCTCGGAAAAAGAGGTGAACTCAATGTCCGAGTCGCCGTCTTGGGGCGGATCAATATCGTGCGTATGTACGTTTGATCGTCAGCCTGCGATGAAGCCTGGGGGACTCCGCCGGTCAACAGCTCCTTGCCGAGCTCGGTGGCGTTCACATCCGACATGCTCAGCCCGTGCATTATCAATCCGGTGAAAGTGACTATCGAGATCAGGCAACATCTGCTTCGATTTATGATTCGCGTCACGATTAGCGCCTCCTCAAAAAAGCATTCTTTATGAGAACACCTGGTCAGAAATCCCAGTTCGCGGGAATTCGACCCACCATCAATACGCTGGCGTCCGGTTCGGAACCACGACGAAACGGGAGTGTCGTCGCATCTTCATAAGTGAACCGATGCGAGTCATCCGGAATCCGCTGCTGGCCAAGCCGCCCTTCCCTACCAACGCATTCTCGAGAGTCTTTACTGACTAAGTCAACCCGGATTCCCCAGATAGCTCCCTATGTTTTGGCACACGATTTGCGCCAGACCCGTGAAAACAAGGGGGTTCACGCATTTCATGCCAAGCTGACAGGAGAACCCCATGGGTGACGCCCAAAACGACGATTTGCGGGTCGGTTTTGACAGTCGGTTGAAGCTGCGATTCTGCGGCAGCAAGGTCACCAGTGACGCCGGGCTGTTGGCCTACCGCGAATTGGACGAAGCGTTGGGTCTCACGGAACCGAACGCAGAAATGCTGACCGATTCGCGCTTGGGCGCTAACAAGCGGCACTTGCTCTTGCCCTTGCTGCGGCAGTCGATCTACAGCCGACTGGCCGGTTATGAAGACGTGAATGACGCCGAGCGGTTGTGCGTCGATCCGGCCCTACGTTACGTCGTGGGCGGCAGAGCGAGCCTGCCGGACAGGCAAGCGGCTTCGGCCAGTGAGGTAAGCCGATTCGAGACTGAGACGCTCAGCGCCAAAGCCAATCTCACGGCGCTCATGAATCTCTCCGGCCAGTGGATCGACCAGGTGCATCGGCGGCAGCCGCTGAAACAACTGATCCTCGACATGGACAGCTCGGTCAGCGAAACCTACGGTCGGCAACAGGGCACGGCCTACAACGGCCACTTCGAGTGCACCTGCTACCATCCGCTGTTCCTGTTCAACCAGTTCGGCGATCTGGAACGGGTCATGCTCCGTCGCGGCAATCAGGCCAGCGCCAAGTTCTGGCGGCGGGTGCTGCTGCCGGTGATCAAGCGGTATCGCGACTTAAGCA
>Ga0194131_10000562_pt1 | contig 63040 bp, 64 predicted proteins | sample TA2KigO120mmetaG_FD_148631 | JGI IMG/M metagenome (GOLD analysis project Ga0194131, IMG submission 148631) | Freshwater microbial communities from Lake Tanganyika, Tanzania - TA2015053 Kigoma Offshore 120m | ecosystem: Environmental > Aquatic > Freshwater > Lake | place: Tanzania: Lake... | reverse complement strand
TCGGCCATGCGCCGCGCCTGGGGCCCGAGCGCGGCATAGGTCTTGCCGCCGCCGAGCGGGATGCGCAGCCGCGCGCCGGCCTCCCAGGCGGTGCGGCGCACGTCGTCGTGGCGCACGCCGGCCTCGACCGTCAGCCGCGAGCCCGGCAGCGCCGGCAGCGCGTCGGCGACCCGCCACTCCAGCCGCGCCTTGGGGCCCGCGACCTCGCGCAGCGCGTCCTCGTGGTCGAACCAGAAGCCGCCGCCGTAGAGCCGCAGCTCGTGCTTATCCGATGTCCACGGCAGCCGCACGCCGATCTCGGCGTCGAGGCCGTAGAGCGGCACTTCGAAGCCGCCGGTCATGACAATCTGCGGGCCGGAAAGCTGCACCTCGGCGAGGCTGCCGCCCGGCGCGGGCGCCGACAGCGGCACATAGCCGTTGAGGCGGACGTCCCAGACCGGGTGCAGCGCTTCCAGGCCGAACGCGGCCTGGCGGAACAGGCTGCCGGTCGTCGTGCGCCGCACGTCGTAGCCGGCCCAGGCGCCGAGGTTCCAGCCGTTGGGCAGCATGTGGCGGAAGCCGAGCGCGAAGTTGCCTTCGGCGACGCTCTCCTCGAACAGCTTGCCGCGCAGGTCGGCGAACAAAAGGCTGGTGCGGCTCTGCCACAGCGGCAGCCAGAGCGTCGACTCCGCCCGCGAACGCTCGCTCGACCAGACGCCGCCGGCCTCGATCCAGGGTCCCCAGGCGGAGGCGACGACCGCGGCCGGGGAAGGTGCCTTGGCCGAAGCGCCGGCCGGCGCGGCCCCGAGCGCAGCAACAAGCGCCAGCGCCAGCGCGGCGGCATCACCCACACCCGGCGATTCAAACCGTCGCCCCATGCCGTCCCCCAGACATGCGACAAGCCGTCACCGGCAGCGCAGGCGCGGGCCGGTGTTATCTAATTATCCAAAGCGTCGGCGAGACACGGGGGCCGCTCAAGTCTCGCGTTATATGCGCGATTGCGCAGGAAATCGCATAGTTTCGGGCGAACAGCTTTGTGCGACGGCGCCCCTGCAATTTCGAGCAGCCAACGGCCAGGAGGGGACCCGGCAATGGCGAAGCAGGCACCGCAGAGAGCCATCGAATGGATCCTGCGCGAGGGCACGGCCGAGCAGGCGGTGCCGGCGAGCGCCCGCATGACGTTCGACGACGAGCACTGGTCGGCGTCGATCGAGCGCGTCGACATCGGCGAAGGGCTGCGGGTCTATCTCACCCGCGCGGAGGTTCGACGTGGGCTGAGCCTCGAGCCGGCCCAGATGGTCCCCGGTCCCTGGCTGTCCAGCAGCGTCGCCGTCAAGGGGCGCATCGCCGTGACGTTCGTCGACGACGCACGCTTCTCTTTAAGCCCCGCCCGCTCGATGATCTTCCGCCCCATGGACGGCCGGGCGCGGTTTGCGCCCGCACCGCGCCAGTTGCTGCGCATGTCGGGCTACATCATGAGCGCAGAGCGAATCGCAAGCCATTGCGACGGCGACGTCCCGGCCCGCCTTAAGCCGCTGCTACAGCCCGAGGTCGGCCGGACCCAGATCGTCGGCGTGCCCGTGACCGCGCTGCTCAAGCGCGTGGCGACTCGCATGCTGTCGGAGCAGATCACCGGCGTTCTCCGCCGCGCCTGGCTGGAAGGACTGGCGTTGCAGATGTTCGCGGTCCAGAGCGCGCTTGGCGCGCCGGCGCCGCGCCCGCTCGCCGCGGCCGAGCGCGCCCGGATCGAGGAGGCGCGCGAGCGGCTGCTCGCCGACATGCGCAACCCGCCGACCGCAGCCGAGCTTGCCGCCGCGGTCGGCCTGGGCGAGACCCGCCTCGGCGCGGGTTTCAAGGAGATGTTCGGAGCGACTTTGTTCGAGACGCTGCGCAACGAGCGGCTGGAACACGCGCGCGCCGTGCTCGAAGCGCAGGCGCTGCCGATGAAGGTGGTGGCCGAACGCGTCGGCTACCGGCACGTCACCAACTTCATCAACGCGTTTACGGCGCGCTACGGCACGCCCCCCGGAGTGTTCGCGCGCGGCCGGGCGGCGGCGAAGGAGCACCTGGCAAGCGCAAAGCGGCGCGGCAAATTCGGGCTACCTCCCCCTGAAAGGGGAAGGTGACCGAGCCCGTAGCGGCGCTCGGTTCCAACTCGCCGGATCGCACCCTACGACAACAGCGGCGACCAGGCCGGGTCCGAAGCGAACCCCGGCGTCTGCACCCGCTGCTCGTTCCGCCCGGTGATGTCCACCGTATAAAGCGAAGGCCCGGCGCTGCCGCTGGCCTCGCGGAAGAACATGATGATCCGTCCGTTGGGCGAGAACGTCGGGCCCTCGTTGTGGAAGCCTTCGGTCAGCATGCGCTCGCCGGAGCCGTCCGGCCGCATGGTGCCGATGCCGAACTGGCCGCGGCCGATCTTGGTGAAGGCGATGGCGTCGCCGCGCGGCGACCACACCGGCGTCGAGAACGAGCCTTCGCCGAAGCTGATGCGCTGCGCCGTTCCGCCGCTCGCGCTCATGACGTAGATCTGCTGCGAGCCGCCGCGGTCGCTCTCGAAGCAGATGCGCGTGCCGTCCGGCGAGTAGGACGGCGCGGTGTCGATCGCCGGCGTATCGGTGAGCCGCGTCGTCACCTTGGAGCGCAGGTCGAGCACGTAGAGATTGGCGTTGCGGCCCTGCTGCAGGCTCATGATCACGCGCTGGCCGTCGGGCGAGAACCGCGGCGCGAAGCTCATGCCGGGGAAGTTGCCGACCACCTCGCGCTGGCCGGTCTCGATGTTGAGCAGGAACACGCGCGGCTCGCTCTGGCCGAACGACATGTAGGTGATTTCCTGGGTCGACGGCGAAAACCGCGGGGTGAGCACCAGATCGTCGCCGCGCGTCAGGTAGCGCACGTTGGCGCCATCCTGATCCATGATGGCCAGCCGCTTGATGCGGCGCTCTTTCGGGCCGGACTCGTCGACGAATACCACGCGGCTGTCGAAGTAGCCCTTCTCGCCGGTGAGCCGCTGGTAGATCGCGTCCGAGATGATGTGGGCGATGCGGCGCCAATTGTCCGGCACGGTGAAATACTGCTGGCCTGCGAGCTGCTGGCCCGCGAACACATCCCACAGCCGGAATTCCGCCTTCAGCCGTCCGTCCGACTGCCGCGTCATGCGGCCGGTCACCAGCGCCTGGGCGTTGATCGTGCGCCAGTCGGCGAAGCGCGGCACGGTATCGATGTTCGAAACGCGCTCGATGAAGGCCGCGGGATCGATCGGCACGAACAGGCCGCAGCGCCGCAGGTTTGCGGTGATGACCGAGCTCACGTTGCGCGCGACCTCGGAATCGCCGGGCGTGCCGCCGACGAAGTCCGGCAGCGCGATCGGCATCGGCTGCACGGTGCCCTGCGTCACGTCGAGCTGTACCACCGCGCGGGCGCTTTGCACCGGCAGCGCAAGCGCACCGGCGGCGGCTCCCGCTCCGATGAGCAGCCTGCGGCGGTCAAGGACGCCGTAAGGGGGGAGAATATCGGGGTCGCGCATGGTGATTCTCGTTTGCCAAATCGGCGCGGTCAGCCGTTGTACATGTCGCGAGGATCGAAGGTTATCTCGATTTCCTTCCAGGCCTCGTAGGTCGACGGCGACAGCATGTTGAACGGCTGCCCGCGGAACAGCGCGCGGATGGCGTTGTCGCGGGCGGTTTCGAATATGGTGCCGCGCCCGCTGGTCAGCACGATCGGCGGGCCGGCGAGGCGGCCGTCGCGGCCGAGCTTGATGCGGATACGCACCACCAGCTCCTGCGGATTCTGCACTCCGGCCGGCGGATTCCACAATTGCATCAGGCGCGCGCGCATCGCGTCGAGCTCGCTCTGCGAAATCTTCGACGCGCTGCCGCTGCTCGTGCCGAGCGACGGCATCGGCACAACCGCCTCGCCGGTTACGGCCTGGCGCTGCGGATCGCGCTTGTCGAGCAGCGCCGCGATCTGCATCGGGTCGAATTTCGGCTGCGGCTTCTGCTGTTGCTGCTTCTGCTGCTTCGCCTTGGCGCGCTCCTCGGCGCGCTTCTTCGCCTCTTCCTTCTTGAGGGTCTCGGCGATCGGATCGGTCTTGGGCGGCGGCTTCTTCTCTGGCTTGGCCTCGGCCGGGCGGGGCTCCGGAAGCGGCGGCTCGGCGGCCGCGGTCTTGACCTCGCGCTTCTCGCTGATCTTGGCCGACGTGTCGTCGACCGTCCTCGGCTCGGCCACCTTCTCCACCAGTTGCTTGGATTCCTCCACCTTGGGCGCGTTCTTGACGCCTTTGGTCAGCTCGGAAAATTCCTTGGTGGAAATGATATCGACCGGCAACGAATCCGTCGGCCGCGCCTCGAGCGGACGCGCGTTGAAGGAGATCAGCCCCCACAACAACAGGCCCGCATGCGCCAGCGCCGATATGGTCAAACCGGTTTTCATTTCCGGACGCTTCACGACCCCTGCTCAACCTCCGTCACCAGAGCGACCCTTCGGAAGCCCGCAGCGGAGAGCCGTCCCATCACCTTCATCACCGTACCATAATCCACCGCGCGGTCGCCGCGCACGTAGATGCGCTCGTCGTTGCCGCCGCGCGCTTCGGTAATCGCCTTCAGCCTGGGCACCAGTTCGTCGATGCTGATTTGGGAATCCTGAAGGAATACCTGACCCTTGGTGTTGACCGACACGGCCAACGGCTCCTTGTCGGCCTGATCGAGGCTCGCGGCCTGCGTCTGTGGAAGATCGATCGGCACGCCGACGGTGAGCAGCGGCGCCGACACCATGAAGATGATCAGCAGCACCAGCATCACGTCGACCATCGGGGTGACGTTGATCTCGCTCATCACCGGGCTGCGCCTGTGCCGGCGTTTGCCGAACACTCCGGAATGTGCGCCGCCGCTGACACCCATGGCTATCCCCGCGTCAAGCGCGCTCGTCGATCTGCCGCGACAGAATCGCGGCGAACTCGTCGGCGAAGCCCTCCAGGCGCTGGGCCTGCTTGTTCACCTCGGACACGAACTTGTTGTAGAAAATCGTCGCCGGTATGGCCGCAATCAGGCCGATCGCGGTCGCAAACAGCGCCTCTGCAATGCCGGGAGCGACCACCGCAAGCGATGTGTTCTTCGAGGCTGCGATCGACTGGAAGCTCGTCATGATGCCCCACACCGTACCGAACAGGCCGATGAACGGGCCGGCGGAACCGACGGTGGCGAGCACCAGCAGACGCCGCTCCAGGCGCTCGATCTCGCGCGCGATGGTAACGTCCATGACCTTTTCGATACGGGTCTGAAGGCCCGCGAAGGTACGGCTCTTGCTCTCGAAACTGCGTTTCCATTCGCGCATGGCGGCGACAAACAGCGCCGCCATCGAATGCACCGGCCGAGACGACAGCGAGCCGTAAAGTTCTTCAAGCGACTGGCCCGACCAGAACGCCTGCTCGAAGCGGTCCATCGCCTTGCGCGTGCGTCCGAACAGCATGAGCTTGTCGATGACGATCGCCCACACCCACACCGAAGCGACCAGCAGGCCGAGCATCACCGACTTGACGACCCAGTGCGCCTGCCAGAACAGCGCGAACAGCGACAGGTCGGAGGATGTGAGTGGCAGCGCCGCCTGCGCCACGTCGCCAGGATTCATCGCCTACGTCCCTCCGAGCCACCGCCTTGCGCCGACACCGGATGGCGCAAGCCCGCCCGATCGTCGCCGCCCGCAACCGGAACGTTGCCTCGCGGCCCCCAAAATGCCGATGCGCCGGCCCGCGATGCGGTCCGTACCGACGATCGGATTTCGCAAGTGCTTCAAGCCGTCCACCACCGGCCGGGGCCTGAAAATCCCGCGAAAATTGACCAAACTGAGGCACCGTACCGGTCAGCCGGTCCTAGCCAGCGTTATTTGGGTTAAGGGACGGTTACTGCGCGCCGGTTTTCGCCGCGGACGGGCCCTCGCCGGCCTTCATCGCCTCCCACAGCGCCTTGGGAATCGGCCGCGCGCGGTCGCCGGAAATGAACGCCACCTGGACGTCGGCCTCCACCAACAATTCACCGCCGCGCCGCACCTCTTGATGCAAAACCACCGAAGCACCCTTTATTTCCTTCGGTGCGGTGACGATGTCGAGCACGTCGTCCATGCGGGCGGGCCTGCGGAACTGGATGGTCATGGCGCGGACGACAAACGCAAAGCCCGGCGCCTCGCGTTGCGCCTCCTCGAACAGCGCGCGCTGGTCGGCACCGAGCAGCCGCAGGTAGTTGCTGCGGCCGCGCTCCATGAACCGCAGATAGCTCGCGTGATAGACGATGCCGGTGAAGTCGGTGTCCTCGTAATAGACCCGCACCGGCTGTCGGTGCCCGCCGGCGCGGATTTCGCCGTCGAGAGCGGCCGCGTTCGATTGTGTATCCGGCATTCGATTCCCGTTCGGCACGCCGCGTTCCGTCGCGTTAGGTAGCATCATCGGGGGACCCGTCGCGAGGCTTTCCCGCAGCCGGACAACCGGTTGACACACATCAATGTTCCAGGGGATCAGGATTGCTTGATGGAAACACCATGAGCGCCAGCTCCGAAACTGCCGGAACGCGCCTGCCAAGCCTGACCGGCACGCTTTCGGAAGGGCGGCTTCGGCTCATCGCCTCGGGGCCGTGGATCTCGGTGCATGCCGAAACGCTGGAGCGGCAGGTCGAGGCGGTCGCCGCCGACATCGCGAAAGCGGGCAAGACGACGATCGACATCGAGGCCGTCGACGAACTCGACACGCTCGGCGCCTGGCTGCTGGAGCGCACGATCCGGGCCGGCAGCGGCGCAGGCCGCGAGGCGGCGTTCGCGGAACTGCCCCAGCGCTATCGCGGATTGCTCGAAGAGGTCACGCAGGTCAACCGGCGCCCCGCGGCGGAGGTCCAAAAACCGAACGCCCTGATCGATGCGCTCGAGCGGATTGGCCGCGCCACGGCGCAATTCAGGGACAGCGCCCAAACCTTCCTCGAAATGCTCGGCGCACTGAGCGCCGCCGTGGTGCGTGTGCTGCTCAATCCGCGCCGGTTCCGGCTGACCTCGGCGGTCTATCAACTCTTCCGCGTCGGCTGGCAGGCGGTGCCGATCATCGTTCTGATCACCTTCCTGATCGGCTGCATCATCTCGCAGCAGGGCTTCTTCCATTTCCGAAAATTCGGCGCCGACGCCTATGTCGTCGACATGCTCGGCATCCTGTTCCTGCGCGAGATCGGCGTGCTGATCGTGGCGATCATGGTCGCCGGCCGCTCCGGCTCGTCCTACACGGCCGAACTCGGCTCGATGAAGATGCGCGAGGAGATCGACGCACTGCGCACCATGGGATTCGACCCGGTCGAGGTTCTGGTGCTGCCGCGCGTGATCGCGCTGGTCATCGCGCTGCCGCTTCTGACCTTCATCGGCTCGATGGCGGCACTCTACGGCGGCGGGCTGGTGGCATGGTTTTACGGCGACATGAACCCGTCGATCTTCATCGCGCGCCTGCACGAGGCGGTGTCGGTCACCTCGTTCAAGGTCGGCATGATCAAGGCGCCGTTCATGGCGCTGGTCATCGGCGTCGTTGCGGCGAGCGAAGGGCTCAAGGTCAAGGGCAGCGCGGAGTCGCTCGGCCTGCAGACCACGACCTCGGTGGTGAAGTCGATCTTCCTCGTGATCGTGCTCGACGGGCTGTTCGCCATGTTCTTCGCTTCGATCGGATGGTGAGCGATGGACGCCGGCACAGACAACGTTGCCATCCGCGTGCGCGGCCTCGTGGTCGGATTCGGCCGTCAGGTCGTGCTCGACCGCCTCGACCTCGACGTACGGCGCGGCGAAATCCTCGGCTTCGTCGGCGCTTCCGGCAGCGGCAAGTCGGTGCTGATGCGCACGATCATCGGCCTCTTGCCCAAGCGGTCCGGCACCATCCAGGTCGCCGGGATGAACCGCGACACGGCGACACTCGAAGAAATCCGCGCCATCGGCCGCCACTGGGGCATCCTGTTCCAGCAAGGCGCGCTGTTCTCCTCGCTGACGGTGCGTCAGAACGTCCAGTTTCCGATGCGGGAGAACTTGGTCATCTCGCAACGGCTGATGGACGAGATGGCGATGGCGAAGCTCGAAATGGTCGGGCTCAGCCCCGACGACGCCGAGAAATTTCCCTCGCAGCTCTCCGGCGGGATGACCAAGCGCGTGGCGCTGGCGCGGGCGCTCGCGCTCGATCCGGAAATCCTGTTCCTCGACGAGCCGACGTCCGGGCTCGACCCGATCTCCGGCGGCGAATTCGACTCGCTGATCAAGACGCTTCAGCGCACGCTCGGCTTCACCGTCTTCATGGTCACCCACGATCTCGACAGCCTGCACACCGTCTGCGACCGCATCGCGGTGCTGGCCGACGGCAAGATCGTGGTGGTGGGACCGATGTCCGCCGTGCTCGCATCCGAGCATCCCTGGGTCAAAGCCTATTTCCGCGGGAAACGAACCCGCGTTCATGCGGCCATGCCGAATTGAGGTTGCACCGATGGAAACCCGAGCCCCCTACGTCCTGATCGGCGCCTTCGTCCTCGCCGTCGCCGCAGCCGTGTTCGGTTTCGTGTATTGGCTCAGCAATGTCGGAGGACTCGGCGAACGCACCCCCTATCGCGTGCAGTTCGAGAACTCGGTGTCCGGCATGCTGGTCGGCGCGGCCGTGCTGTTCAACGGCATCCGCGTCGGCGAGGTGACGAGCCTGGACCTCGATCCGGAGCACCCGAGCCGCATCGTCGCCACCGTCGCGGTCGCGACCGGCACCCCGGTGCGCGCCGACACCAAGGCCGGAATCGACTTCCAGGGCATCAGCGGCGTCGCGGTGGTCACGCTGAACGGCGGCGATCCCAAGGCGCCCCGGCTCGTCTCGACCGACGGCAAGCCGCCGGTGATCGCGGCCGATCCGATGGCCTGGCAGACCATGACGCAGGCGGCGCGCACCGTGCTGCAGCGGCTCGACAACATTCTCGCGGAGAACCAGACCGCCTTCAAGACCGCGATCGCCAACATCAGCACCTTCGCCGAGGCGCTGGGCCGCAATTCGGCGCGCATCGACGGCATCGTCGTCGGGCTCGAGCGCATGACCGGCGGCGGCGCAGCCGCGGCGGCCGCGGCGGTCTACGACCTCACCGCGCCGCGCGAATTCCCCCCGCTCGGCAAGGCGCCGCCGAAGGCGCAGCTTGGCGTCGGCGATCCGACTGCGGTGCTGATGCTGGACAGCCAGCGCATCGTGGTGCGGCCCGATGCGCCCAAGGACGCCAGCTTCGCCGACGCCAAGTGGAGCGACAACGTTCCCAAGCTCGTGCAGTCGAAGCTGATCCAGGCGATCGAGAACTCGAACTATTTCACCGCGGTAGGGCGGCAGTCGGATGGGCTGACCAATGACTTTCAGCTCGCGATCGACGTCCGTACGTTTCAGATCTCGACCAGGCCCTCGGTCCGAGCCGAGGTCGAGCTGTCGGCCAAGATCGTCGGCGACAACGGCCGCATCGTTGCGTCGCGCGTGTTCCGCAACACCGTGCCGACCGAGGTCACGGACGCGGCCGCCGCGGCCGCAGCCCTCGACCGCGCGTTCGGGCAGGCTGCGGCGGAACTGGTCGCCTGGGCGGCGCAGGCGATCTGAGAAGCAGGCGCTTCAGCGCCACGGCACGTCCTTCTCCATCGCCGCCTCCCAGTTGCGGCCGTCGAAACGCTTGGGCTCGATCCCGAGCGTGTCGAAGTCGTCCAGGCAGCAGGCGTTGACGTCGATTTTGTCCGGATCGGAACGCGGAATGTAGAATGGGTGGATACCGCACACCTTGCAGAAGCGATGCTTGGCGACCCTGGTGTTGAATTCATAGGTCGCAAGGTCGTCCTTGCCGCTCAGCAGTTCGAACCGCTCGCGCGGCACAATCAGATGCCAGATGCCCTTCTTGGTGCAAATCGAGCAGTTGCAGACGGTAACGCCGTCAAGTTCGGCGGTGACCCGGAACCGGATGCGCCCACAGTGACATCCCCCTTCCATCGTTCGCATCCGTCCTCCTCACACTGCCTCGCTTTACCAGCGCTTGCCTTGCACGATCGCGTCCAGGCGCGCCCTCACGTCGTCCGATTTGCTCGAATACCACACGCCGCCGAGCAGATCGCGAAACTTTTCATTGGCGGCCGCCTCGCGCTCGACGCGCTCGATGGTGTCGTCCTCGATGGTGTCCTGCAGCAGCCCCGCCGCCAGCACCGCCAGTAGCATCGGGTTGGTCTCGATCTTGAGGATTTCCAGCACCAGATCGAGGGCAAGCTCCCGCTCTTCGCTCTTCAGTTCGAGCTCCAAACTCGACAGGTTGTGCCAGTTGTTGTCACGGTCTTTGTCGGGCTTCGATTGCTGCTCGACCCAAACCCGCGCCAGTTGCGACATCGTCAGCTCGTCGAAGTCGATCTCGTGCTCTGGATTGTCGCGGGCCTCTTTGTCTGCGTCCCAGGTCTCCTTGTCGGCGAGCTTCTCCAGCCGGGCCTTGACGGCCAAGTCGGAGCACCACCAGGCGGACCCGCCGAGCAGCCACCGGAGGCCTGCATTCCCGCGCGCCTCGGACTCGATGCGGTCGATCATGTCGGCACCGTGGCCGTAAACGAGCGTCGTCATCAGCCGGTTGTTGAGCTGCATGCGCACCGACTTGTCGGTCTCGGACGTCAGCACCGCGAGAACCAGATCGAAGGCGCGCTCGGGCGCTTCGTGCGGCAGGTCATCGAAATACCGCGTGGCCGCCCAGCTGCCCTCGGTCACGTCGCGCGGTCCGATCCGCTCCAGCGCGCACCACAGCGATGCAAGCTCCGCCATCGGCATGGCGTCGAAGACCCGCTTCGCCTCCTCCGGCGTTCCGGGTCCCGGGATCGCCTTGGTCGCGAGCGATTTTGCTTCTTCGATTAAGTCCACGGCACGGTCCTCCCGCAGCCGGACGCGTTGCCTGCGTCGCCCGGCGGTTCGATTGTATTGTTGGTATCGCGAGAGGCGCGGCGGGTTCACGAGACCCAGCGATTGCGCATGATCTCGTCCGAAAACCGGGACCCACTTTTCGGGATCATGCTCTGGCGTCAGTCGTCATCCTGCGCGAACAGGCCGAACTGGGACGGGTCGCGCGTGGGCTCCGCCAGCCCCAGGTGCCGGAAGGCCGCGGCGGTGATCAGCCGCCCGCGCGGCGTGCGCTGGAGCAAGCCGCGCTGGATCAGGAACGGTTCGATGATTTCCTCGATGGCGTCGCGCGGCTCCGACAGGGCGGCGGCTAGCGTCTCGACGCCGACCGGCCCGCCGCCGTAGTGCTCGGCAATGGTCGTCAGGTAACGCCGGTCCATGGCGTCGAGGCCCGCGGCGTCGACTTCGAGCTCCAAGAGCGCGCGGTCGGCGAGCTTGCGGTCGACCGTGTCGGCCTTGTCGACATGGGCGAAGTCGCGCACGCGGCGCAGAAGCCTGCCGGCAATGCGCGGCGTCCCGCGCGAGCGCCGCGCGATCTCGTTGGCACCGTCCGGCGACATGCCGATGCCGAGCACGCGCGCGCCGCGGTTGACGATCAGCTCCAGCTCCGGCTCGGTGTAGAAATTGAGCCGTACCGGAATGCCAAAGCGGTCGCGCAGCGGATTGGTGAGGAGCCCCGCGCGCGTCGTTGCGCCGACCAGCGTGAACTTGGCGAGGTCGATCTTGACCGAGCGCGCCGCCGGCCCCTCGCCGATGATGAGGTCGAGCTGGAAGTCCTCCATCGCGGGATAAAGCACCTCCTCCACCGCCGGATTGAGCCGGTGGATTTCGTCGATAAAGAGCACGTCGCGCTCTTCCAGATTGGTGAGCAGCGCCGCGAGGTCGCCGGCCTTGGCGATGATCGGCCCCGACGTGGCGCGGAAGTTGACGCCCAGTTCGCGCGCGACGATCTGCGCCAGCGTGGTCTTGCCGAGGCCCGGAGGACCGACGAACAGCACGTGGTCGAGCGCTTCCTTGCGTGCGCGCGCGGCCTCGATGAACACCGACAGGTTGGCGCGCGCCTGCTGCTGGCCGACGAACTCGGAAAGCCGCTGCGGGCGCAGCGAGGCTTCCGCGGTGTCCTCCTCGCGGCGTTCGGCGGTGACGAGGCGTCGGGGCGTGGTGGCCAAGCGTCAGGCTCCTCGGTCGCGATTGTACTTGTTCGGGAGCAATTCGCTAATCGCGGCGACCTCCGGGCCACCCGACCCCGGCACGATGACGCGCGCGTCGCGATCGTAATCCCAGATCAGTTCGCGGCAGGCGCCGCAGGGCGACACCACCGAGATAGCGCGGCCCTGCTCTTCTGGCGCGGGGTGGCGAACCGCGACCACGGTGTCGATGCCGGTCTCGCCCGTAACCGTAATCGCCTGGCCGAGCGCCACCGCCTCGGCGCAGACCGCCATGCGGCCGAGATAGGCGTCGAGGCTGACCCCGGTGAAAATCTTGCCCGAGCGGGTGCGCAGCGCCGCGCCCACTTCCTGCCAGTCGAATCGGTAGCGGCGGCGGATCGCTTCGCGCGCGGCTTCGATCAGTTCGCGGTCGGCTTGGGCCAGGCTCACTTGCTCAACTCCTTGAGCCCCTGCCGGATCAATTGCGCCGTCCCCGCGCTCTCGCCGGCGTCGCGCTTTGCAGCGGCGACCGCGGCCGCGGCCTGCGGCTGACCGTAGCCGAGATTGACCAGCGCCGAGACGGCGTCGAGGACGGGCTGCGGCGCGCGCTTCTCGGAGAGGTCGCCCGACAGTTTCACCACCGCCGGGTCGAGCGAGGTGTGTGCGGGGGCCTTGTCCTTCAACTCGGTGACAATGCGTTCCGCGACCTTCGGCCCGACGCCGGGCGCGCGCTTGATCGTGGCCTTGTCGCCGAGCGCAATGGCGGTTGCAAGATCGCCGGGTTTGAACGCGCCCAGCACCGACAGCGCGACCTTGGCGCCGACGCCCTGCACCGTCTGCAACAGCCGGAACCACTCGCGCTCGGCGTCGGTCATAAAGCCGAACAGCCTGATCTGATCTTCGCGTACATGGGTCTCGATCGACAGCGCGACGCCTTCTCCCGGCGCCGGCAGCGCCTGCAAGGTGCGCGCCGAGCAATGCACGAGATAGCCGACGCCCTGCACGTCGAGGACAATGAAGTCCTCGCCGTAGGAATCGATAATGCCCTTGAGCTTCCCGATCATCGCGCCGCCACCTTCAGCGCCAAGCTCTGCCGGTGATGCGCGTGGCAGATCGCGATGGCGAGCGCGTCGGCGGCGTCGTGACTCGGCGGATCGGCCTTCGGCAACAGCACGCGCAGCATGGCGCGGATCTGGTCCTTCTCGGCGTGGCCCGCGCCCACGATGGTCTTCTTGATCAGGTTCGGGGCGTATTCCGACACCGCGATTCCGGCACGCGCGGGAATGAGCAGCGCCACCCCGCGCGCCTGGCCGAGCTTGAGCGTGGCGCTCGCGTCCTTGTTCACGAACGTCGCCTCGACCGCCGCTTCGTCGGGCTGGAACTCCTCGATCACGCGCGCAAGCCCATCGTGAATCTGCACCAGCCGCTCGGCGAGGCCCGCCTTGTCCACGGTCGCAACCGAGCCGCAGCCGACGTGGATCAGGCGGTTTCCCTCCACGCCGATCACGCCCCAGCCGGTGCGGCGGAGGCCCGGATCGATGCCCAGGATGCGAATCGCGCGGCCCATGGTGCCTTGTTGATAGACCCACCCGGGGCGCGCGCAAAGCAGCCGCATGGCAGGTCCCCGCTCTCCCCAATCGCGCCCGCCGGGCGCGGCTGGTACAGAGGATGCGCCGGACCATCCCGTGATCGACCTTCCCGACAGCGCGACCTTCGCCGAGGCCATCGCCGACCGCCGCCTGATCGCAGCCGCGGCGATTTCGGCGCTGGCCGGGCTGGTGCGCGGTTTTTCCGGTTTCGGCGGGGCGATGATCTACATGCCGCTGGTCGCGGCGATCTACGACCCGCGTATCGCCGCAGTGACGATTCTCGCGGTCGACTTCCTGTGCTCGACGCCGTTCGCGCTGCCCGAGGTCCGGCGCTGCAACTGGCGCGAAGTGTGGCCGATCTCGATTGCGATGGCGATCGGCGTGCCGTTCGGAACCTGGCTGCTGCTGACGCTCGACCCGATCGTGCTGCGCTGGGGCATCGCCATCGTCGTGCTGAGCCTGCTGCCGCCGCTCGCGGTCGGCTGGCGTTTTCACGGCGAGCCGCGCATACCGGTCACGGTCGGCGTCGGCCTGTTCGCGGGCGTAAGCGCAGGCGCGGTGCAGATCGCAGGGCCTCCCGTGATCCTCTACTGGCTAAGCCGTGTCGGTCAGGCGGGCAGCGCCGTCTCGGTGCGCGCCAACATCATGGTGTTCTTCATCCTCTGCGGAGTCGTGCTGGTCGCGGTCTATGCGTGGCAAGGGCTGTTCACCGCGCAGACGCTTGCGCTGTCGCTGCTCCTCGGCATGCCCTACATTGCCGGCGTCGCCAGCGGCTCGTTCTTCTTCCGGAGCGCGTCGGACCGGCTATACCGCGGCATCGCCTACGCGATCATCGCGCTCGCGGCGCTGTTGAGCATTCCGCTGTTCGATCCGATCCTGCGATGACCGGCCCGAAATTGCCGGCGGACATCGGCATTCGAGCATGGCCTATTTCGAAATCCGATAGCTCATTTCCAGGATCATGCCCTAGCATCGCAGGCCATGCCGGGAGACGCGCCATCCCGCCGCCGCGGGCGGCGGGCGATCATCGTCGGCGGCTCGATGTCGGGCCTGTTCACCGCCGCATTCCTGCGCCGTATCGGCTGGGACTGCGACGTCTACGAGCGCTCGGGTGTGGAACTGGTCGGGCGCGGCGCCGGAATTACCACTCACCCGGAGCTGCTGCACGCGCTTGACGCGAGCGGCGCGGGCACGCGCGACCTCGGCATCGAGGTCCCCAAGCGCTTTGCCATCGACCGGCAGGGCCGCGTCACCGCCGAGCGGCCGCTGCGGCAAATCCTTACCTCCTGGGACCGGCTGCAGCGGCTCTTACGCGCCACCATCGACCCCGCGCATTATCACCTCGGCTGGGCGTTCGAGCGCGTCGAGCAGGACGGCGGCGGCGTGCGCGTGCATTTCAACGGCGGCCGCGTCGAGGAGGCCGACATCCTCGTGGGCGGCGACGGCATCCGCTCGTCGGTGCGCAGCCAGGTCGCGCCGGAACTGCAGCCGATCTACGCCGGCTACTACATCTGGCGCGGCTCGCCGAACGAGGCCGATCTCGCGCCGAAGACGCTGAAGGAAATCTTCCCGTACTTCGTGTTCTACCTGCCGCCGCGGCAGGAGGTCATCACCTATCCCATTTCGGGCTTCAACGACGATCTGCGGCCCGGCCACCGCCGCTACAATTTCATCTGGTATCGCGTCGCCGACGCCGCAACGCTCAAGGAGATGAACGTCGACGAGCGCGGCGTGCAGCACGAGCATTCGGTGCCGCCGCCGCTGATCCGCAAGGACCTGATCGCGCAGATGTATGCCGACGCGCGCGACATCATGCCGGATGTGATGCTCGACTGCGTGATGACCATGAAGCAGCCGTTCATCACGCCGATCTACGACGTCCTCGCGCCGCGCATCGTGTTCGGCCGCGTCGCCATGGTTGGCGACGCCGCGGCCAATCCGCGCCCGCACATGGGCTTCGGCGTCGCCAAGGCCGGCAACGACGCCGAGGCGCTGGCGAAGGCGCTCGACAGCCACAACGACATCGACAAGGCGCTCGAAGCCTACAACGCCGAGCGCCAGCCGGTCGGCAACACCATCGTGATGCACTCGCGCAAGCTCGGCACCCACATGGGCGTCGACCTCAAGACCGACGAGGACCGCCGCATGCACGAACTGCTGCAAACCGACGAGGCGATGCTGGACTGGATCGCGGTGCCGAATTTCCTGGATGCGTACAAATGAGCGACTTGCCGGAGCCCGCGATCACGCGCTCATCCTGGCAAGCGCCGCGTCCGACATTTCGAAATTGGCGTAGACGTTCTGCACGTCGTCGTGCTCGTTGAGCGTTTCGAGAAGGCCCAGCAGCTTCTCGCCCTGCTCGTCGTCGACCGCGACCGTGTTCTTCGGCTTCCAGACCAGCGCGGCCTTGCGCGGCTCGCCGAACTTGGCCTCCAGCGCCTTGGCCACGTCGCGCAGCGAATCCGTCGTGGTGTAGATTTCGTGGCCACCCTCGTTCGACGCCACGTCCTCGGCGCCGGCCTCGATCGCGGCCTCGAACATTGCATCCGCGCTGGCTTTGGCGGCGTCGTACTCCACCACACCGACGCGGTCGAACATGAACGACACCGCGCCGGTCTCGGCGAGATTGCCGCCAGCCTTGGTGAAGGTCGCGCGTACGTCGCCCGCGGTGCGGTTCCTATTGTCGGTCAAGACCTCGACGATCACCGCGACCCCGCCCGGTCCGTAGCCTTCGTAGCGGATCTCGTCGTAGCTCTCCGCGTCGCTGCCCTGCGACTTCTTGATCGCGCGCTCGATGCCGTCCTTGGGCATGTTCTCGGCGCGCGCCGCGATGATCGCGGCCCGCAACCGCGCGTTCATCGTCGGGTCCGGCAGGCCGAGCTTGGCGGCGGTGGTGATTTCGCGGGCGAGCTTGGAGAACAGCTTGGAGCGCGCCTTATCCTGGCGCCCCTTGCGGTGCATGATGTTCTTGAATTGCGAATGGCCGGCCATGCGTTCCGTTTCTCGTCGGATTTCGCCGCTGATATAGGACGCCGCCGCGCGGACGATCAACCCCAGAACGCCGGCCGCGCCTCTTCCAGCCTGCCGCCGAGCCGGACCGCGCCGACGCGCGACGCAAGGCCCGTGGTGTCGTCGGTCTCGACCGCGAGCCCGCACAGCGTCGCCGGGCCCATGGACGCCTCGAACTTGCCCTGCGGAATCTTTCGCAGAAAGCGCGTCAGCGGCTCCTCGCGGTTCATGCCGATCACCGACTCGTAGTCGCCGGTCATGCCCACGTCCGAGACGAAGGCGGTGCCGCGCGGCAGGATGCGGTGGTCCGCCGTCGGCGCGTGCGTGTGGGTGCCGACCACGAGGCTTACGCGGCCGTCGGCGAAATAGCCCATCGCCTGCTTCTCGCTGGTCGCCTCCGCGTGCACGTCGATGACGATCGCATCCGCACCGGAGCGCAGCGCGCAAGCCGTCAGCTCGCGGTCCACCGCGGCGAACGGATCGTCCAGCGGGTCCATGAAGATGCGGCCCATGGGATTCATCACCAGCACGCGAGCGCCGTTCTTGGCCTCCACCATCGCCGCGCCGCGGCCCGGCGTGCCGGGTGGGAAGTTCAGCGGCCGGATCAGCCGCGGCGCGCGCTCGATGAACACCAGCGCCTCGCGCTGGTCCCAGGCGTGATTGCCGAGCGTGATGGCGTCGGCGCCGGCGTCGAGCAGATCCTGATAGATCGCCTCGGTGATGCCGAAGCCGCCGGCGGCGTTCTCGCCGTTGACCGCGACAAAGTCGAGCTTCCAGTCGGCGATCAGGCCGGGCAGCCGCTCCAGCACCACGGAGCGCCCGCTGCGCCCGACCAAGTCGCCAATGAACAGGATTCGCATTTCACCTTCTGCCGCAGTCGATGGTCTCGCGCTCGGTTAGCACAAGATCGAGGCGGGCGTCGCGGGGCGTGTAGGGTACGACCGGAACCTGCTGGGCGGCATAGGCGAGCCCCACGGCGACCGCGGGCTTGAGCAGGCGCAGGCGGTTGATGGTCAGGTCGTAGTAGCCCGCACCATAACCGATGCGGTGGCCCTTGCGGTCGAAGGCGGCGAGCGGCACCAGCAGCACGTCGGGCCACACTTCGGGCGCGTCGTTGTGCGGCTCGCGGATGCCCCAGACGCCCGATGCGAGCGGATCGCCGAATTTGTAGGCGCGCATAATCAGCGGCTTGCCGCGCGCCACGACGACCGGCAGTGCGAGTTGTGCGCCCGCGGCCTCGAACTTGCGCATCAGCGGCAGCGGGCTGATCTCGCTCTTCATCGGCGCGTAGCCGGACACCGTCATGCCGCGCACGATCCTGAACGGCAGCGCGCGGTTGACGAGCGATTCGGCGGCGGCCTGGCGCTGATCGGGCGGGATGGCTTCGCGCTTTTGGAGCGCATCGCGGCGCAATTCGGCCTTGAACTCGTCAACCGGAATAGTGGCCATGACCGAACCGAAAGCGGTGTGCGAAGAAGGCGGAGCGGTTTCGAAAAGTCCCTTGGAAGCCAAAGTGCGGAGCCGCAGTGGCCGTCGGAGCTATGATCCCGGGAACCTACAGAAGTAGGTGGGCGCCATATGTCCGGATCCACGGACCCGGTCAGGGACAGCTCCCGTAGGGATCGTAAGGCCCCGGGGAAGTGACTCCAGACGCACCCCGCAGCCCCGCGAGGGGGAATGTAGTGAGTCAGAGCGCAACGCGCCACTGGGACTTTGAATTAACCGTCCGACGCGGCAAGACTTGGCTTGTTGTCTTCTTCCGTTTCGTCCGCGGCATAGGCAGCGAAGAAGGCGGCGGCATCTTCAACCGGCAAGTCCCTGTCGGACATAATCGCAATGACTTCGCTCATGCGGTCGACACGAAACGTGCGCAATTCTTCGCGAAATGGGCAGTAACCGCGGATATAGATGCGTTCTCCGACTCGTCCGCATTGCTGGCACAAGATCGATCTGCGAGTCGTTTCGCCGTCGCGCGAGTAGTAGCGAAAGTCGATCACCAGGCCTTCGATCGATGCGGGATCGTCCTGCCCGAATTTAAGCAGGACGACATCGTCGATGTAGTCGTCGTAGACCTCGATCGGATCGCGGATCGCGAGCCTCCAGACGAAACCGCGGCTGGCGGCGTTCCGTCTTCTGACGTGCGAGGCTTTCCTGCGGGTTTTCCGAGGCAACTCCGTCCCCTCGCCTGCGACTACCCCTGCGCCACGCCGCCGCCGGACACCTGGTTGAGCTTCTTCGCCAACCCCTCGATCCGCTCGGCCATGGCGTTGAACGCCGCGGCGATGGCGGCTTCCTTCGACTGCGCGTTGTCGGCCGAGGACGACTGCGTGCCCTTAAGCCCCGCGAGTTCGGCTTCGAGCTTCACTACCTTCTTGCCGATCTCGGACAGTTCGTCTGCGATCAGCAGCGCCGCCATCACCGTCAGCCGCGCGTCGCCGATCTCGCCGAACTGGGTGCGCAGCCCGGAGATGCGTTCGTCCAGCGCCTTGGCGAGCAACTGCAGATGCGCCTCCTCGCCGTCCGCGCAGGCCATGCGGAACTGGCGGCCGTTGATGGTGACGTTCACCTGCGCCACGCGGTCCTCGCTTCCCGTTGCACGCCGTCAACGCTCGCGCGATTCCAGCACCGCGCGCACGTTTTCCATCGCCGCGTCGATTCGCTTGACAACTTCGCGGTTCGCCCCTTCCAGCCGCCGCGCGCGGGCGGTCTGGGTGTCGAGATCGGCCGCGAGCTTGGCGCGGTCGGCATCGAGGGCGTGGACCTGCTCGGTGAGAATGGCGCGGCTCTTCTCGATCTCGATCCGGCGGTCGACCGCGGCTTCCATCAGATCGAGCGCACGGCTCAGGCGCTCGGTCGCGGCTTCGATCACGGTCTGCCCGGCCATCGCATGATCCTCCGTCCGCGCCGGCCAGGGCACAGGCCTTCACGCGCCCCGGCCGCATGGCGCCAGCAGGCGCCGGAAAACGGCTGATTCCACAAGCAATTGGAACGGAAACCTTACGTGCCGCAGCACTTCTGCGTCAACGCCGCGACGGTGCGTTATCCCGGCCTTTTCGCGGCCCTGTGCATGGCGGGCCGACGCATGCGCCGTCACATTGACTCCAAGGCCATGCGCCGTGCTATCCCACGCCCCATCCGGACAGGCTCCCCCATGACCGCATCAGCTTCGAACGCCGCCGCCGCGCCCTCGTCGCGGCCGGGCGAGCGTGAAACCGTGAGTTCGACCATGAATCGCGCCCAACACGACCGCATGGCGAACGCAATCCGCGCGCTCTCGATGGACGCGGTCGAGCAGGCCAAATCCGGCCATCCCGGCCTGCCGATGGGCGCGGCCGACATCGCGACCGTGCTGTTCACGCAGTTCCTGAAATTCGATCCCGCCGATCCGCAATGGCCCGACCGCGACCGCTTCGTGCTGTCGGCGGGCCACGGCTCGATGCTGATCTACTCGGCGCTGCATCTGCTCGGCTACGAGGCGATGACGCTCGACCAGATCAAGCGCTTCCGCCAGCTCGGCTCGATCACCGCGGGCCACCCGGAATACGGCCACACGCCGGGCGTCGAAACCACCACCGGCCCGCTGGGCCAGGGTCTCGGCACCGCCGTCGGCATGGCGATCGCCGAGCGGCATCTCGCGGCCGAGTTCGGCGGCGAGGCGGTCGATCACTTCACCTACGTGCTCGCTTCCGACGGCGACCTGATGGAGGGCATCAGCCAGGAGGCCATCGCGTTCGCGGGACATCTGAAGCTCAACAGGTTGGTTGTGCTGTTCGACGACAACGGCATTTCCATCGACGGGCCGCTGTCGCTCGCCGACTCGGTCGACCAGGTGAAGCGCTTCGAGGCCTGCGGCTGGAACGCCAGCCGCATCGACGGCCACGATCCGGACGCGATTGCGACCGCCATCTCCAAGGCCAAGACGTCCGACAAGCCGACGATGATCGCCTGCAAGACCGTCATCGGCTATGGCGCGCCGACCAAGGCCGGCAAGTCCTCGTCGCACGGCTCGCCGCTCGGCGCCGACGAGATCAAGGGCGCGCGCGAGAAGCTGAACTGGTCGGAGCCCGCGTTCGCGGTGCCTGCCGACGCACTCACCGCCTGGCGTGCCGCGGGCCAGCGCAGCAAGGCCATGCGCAAGGAATGGGACAAGCGCATCGCAGCGCTGCCCGCCGACAAGCGCGCCGACTTCGAGCGCCGCATGCGCGGCGATCTGCCCGGCACGCTCAACGCAGCGGTCCGCGCGGTGAAGGAGGCACTCTCGGCTGCGCCGAAGGAGATCGCCACCCGTACCGCGTCCGAGTTCGCGCTGGAGAGCATTGTCCCGGCGGTGCCGGAGATGGTCGGCGGCTCGGCGGATCTCACCGGCTCCAACAACACCCGCACCAAGTCGATGAAGCCGATGACGGCGTCGGACTATGCCGGCCGCTTCATCCATTACGGCGTGCGCGAGCACGGCATGGCCGCTGCCATGAACGGCATGGCGCTGCACCGCGGTGTGATCCCGTTCTCCGGCACATTCCTGGTGTTCTCCGACTATTGCCGTCCCTCGATCCGGCTCGCCGCGCTGATGGGCGTGCGCGCGATCCATGTGATGACGCACGACTCCATCGGCCTCGGCGAGGACGGCCCGACGCACCAGCCGGTCGAGCATCTGGCGGCGCTGCGCGCGATCCCGAACCTCAATGTGTTCCGGCCCTGCGACGCGGTCGAGACCGTGGAGTGCTGGCAGCTCGCGCTTGAGGCGCGGAAGACGCCGAGCGTGCTGGCGCTGACGCGCCAGAACCTGCCGCAGCTTCGCCTGGGCCACGACGAGAAGAACCGCTGCGCCGCCGGCGCCTACGAGATCGTGCCGGCGGACGGCGTTGCGACGGTGTCGCTGTTCGCCTCCGGCTCCGAAGTTGCGATTGCGGTCGAGGCGCGCAAGTTCCTGCGCGAGAAGGGCGTGCATGCCCGCGTCGTCTCGGTGCCGTGCTTCGAACTGTTTCTCGCTACATCCGAGGAGACACGCCGCGCCGTCATCGGTGACGCGCCGGCGAAGGTCGCGGTCGAGGCCGCGGTGCGCCAGGGCTGGGACGCCATTATCGGTTCCGACGGCGCGTTCGTCGGCATGCGTGATTTCGGCGCCAGCGCGCCCTATAAGGAACTCTACAAGCACTTCGGGATTACCGCCGAAAAGGTGGCCGAAGCGGCGCTGAAGAAGCTGGGCAAGAGCTAAGAGATACGATTGAAGGGAGTTGCGTGATGTCAGTCCGGGTTGCCATCAACGGTTTCGGCCGCATCGGCCGCAATGTGCTGCGTGCCATCGCCGAGAGCGGCCGCAAGGATATCGAGGTGGTCGGGATCAACGACCTCGGCCCGGTCGAGACCAACGCACACCTGCTGCGGTTCGACACCGTGCACGGCCGCTTCCCCGGCGAGGTCACCGTGAAGGGCGACACGATCAGCGTCGGCAACGGCGCGATCAAGGTGACCGCCGAGCGCGATCCCGCCAAGCTGCCGTGGAAGGACCTCGGCGTGGACGTGGCGCTGGAGTGCACCGGCATCTTCACCTCGAAGGACAAGGCCTCGCTGCACCTGACCGCGGGCGCGAAGCGCGTGCTGGTGTCGGCCCCAGCCGACGGCGTCGACCTCACCGTGGTCTACGGCGTCAACCACGACAAGCTGACCAAGGACCACAAGGTCGTCTCCAACGCCTCGTGCACGACCAACTGCCTCGCCCCGGTCGCCAAGGTGCTCAACGACACGGTCGGCATCGACAAGGGCTTTATGACGACGATCCACGCCTACACCGGGGACCAGCCCACACTCGACACTCTGCACAAGGACCTCTACCGCGCGCGCGCGGCGGCGCTGAACATGATCCCGACCTCGACCGGCGCTGCGAAAGCCGTCGGCCTCGTGCTGCCGGAGCTGAACGGCAAGCTCGACGGCGTCGCGATCCGCGTGCCGACGCCGAACGTGTCCGTGGTCGACTTCAAGTTCGTGTCCAAGAAGCCGACCAGCAAGGACGAGATCAACGGCGCGATCAGGCGCGCCGCCGACCAGCAGCTCAAGGGCATCCTCGGCTATACCGACGCGCCCAACGTCTCGATGGACTTTAACCACGACCCGCACAGTTCCGTGTTCCACATGGACCAGACCAAGGTCATGGACGGCACGCTGGTGCGGGTGATGTCCTGGTACGACAACGAATGGGGCTTCTCCAACCGCATGGCTGACACGGCCGTTGCGATGGGCAAACTGGTCTGACCGACGCTCTGGGCCGACAATGAGTGCGTTCCGCACGCTTGACGATGTGGACGTCAAGGGCAAGCGCGTGCTGCTGCGCGTCGACCTCAACGTTCCGATGGAGAGCGGCAGGGTCACAGACGCAACGCGCATCGAGCGGATCGCACCGACCATCGCCGAGATCGCCGGCAAGGGTGGCAAGGTCGTCATCCTCGCGCACTTCGGCCGGCCCAAGGGCCCCGACCCGAAGGACTCGCTCAAGCCTGTCGCCGAAGAAACCGCGCGCATCCTCAAGCGCCCGGTCGCCTTCGCCACGGAGTGCATCGGCCCCGTGGCCGAGACCGCGGTCGCGGAGATGAAGAACGGCGACGTGCTGTGCCTGGAGAACACGCGCTTCCACAAGGGCGAGGAGAAGAACGATCCGGCGTTCGTCGAGGCGCTGGCGAAACTCGGCGACCTCTGGGTCAACGATGCCTTCTCCGCGGCACACCGCGCACACGCCTCGACGGAAGGGCTCGGCCGCAAGCTCCCCGCCTACGCCGGCCGCACCATGCAGGCCGAGCTTGAGGCGCTGTCCAAGGCGCTGGAGGCGCCGCAGCGGCCAGTTGCAGCCATCGTCGGCGGCGCCAAGGTCTCGACCAAGCTGGAGCTGCTCGGAAATCTCGTCGCCAAGGTCAATGTGCTGATGATCGGCGGCGGCATGGCCAACACATTCCTGCTCGCTCAGGGCAAGAACGTGGGCAAATCGCTCGCCGAAAGGGACCTGGCCGGTACCGCGCGCGAAATCCTCGCCAAGGCCAAGGTGGCGAACTGCGAGGTGGTACTGCCGGTTGACGCCATAGTGGCGCAGAAGTTCGAGGCGAACGCGCCATCGCGCAGCGTGTCCGTGGACGCCGTCGGACCGGACGACATGATCCTCGATATCGGCCCGCGCAGCATCGAACACGCCGTGTCCGTCCTGGCGCGGATCAAGACCCTGGTCTGGAACGGGCCGTTCGGGGCGTTCGAGATGGAGCCCTTCGACACCGGCACGATCGAGGTCGCGGAAGCTGCGGCCGAGCGGACCGCGGCGGGGCATCTGGTTTCGGTCGCCGGCGGCGGCGACACCGTGGCGGCGCTGAACGCCGCAGGCGCTGCGGACCGTTTTACCTACGTGTCCACAGCCGGCGGTGCATTCCTGGAGTGGATGGAGGGCAAGGCCTTGCCCGGCGTCGAGGTGTTAAGGGTAAAATGACCGCGAAGCGGTTATCCCGGGCGCGGCGCAGCGTGGAACGGTGCGCCGCAGACCCGGGATCGCCGCAACGATTTCAAAGGGAGAGCGCGATGAATCTCGCCGAACTCAACAAGGTGGCGCTGGCCATGACCGCGCCCGGCAAGGGCATCCTGGCGGCCGACGAATCCACCGGCACGATCAAGAAGCGGTTCGACGCCATCAACGTCGAATGCACCGAGGACAATCGCCGCGACTACCGCGAGATGCTGTTCCGCGCCGCTGAGGGCATGCGGCACATTTCCGGCGTCATCCTCTATGACGAGACCATCTGGCAGAAGGCCAAGGATGGCACGCCGCTGGTCGAGATCATCAAGAAGGCCGGCTCAATCCCCGGCATCAAGGTCGACGAAGGCACGAAGCCGCTGCCGAACTGCCCGGGCGAACTGATCACCGCGGGCCTCGACAAGCTGCCCGACCGGCTGCCTAAGTACTACGAACAGGGCGCGCGCTTCGCGAAGTGGCGCGCGGTGATCGACATCGGCGCTGGCATTCCGAGCTACGCCGCGATCTCGACCAATGCCCATGCACTGGCGCGCTACGCCGCGCTCTGCCAGGCGGCGCAGATCGTTCCGATTGTGGAACCGGAAGTCCTGATGGACGGCGACCACGACATCGACCGCTGCTACGAGGTCACCGAGTTCGTGCTGAAGGAGACGTTCCAGCAGCTCTACTATCAGAAGGTCGCGCTGGAAGGCATGGTGCTGAAGCCGAACATGGCGATCTCCGGCAAGAAGAGCGCAAAGAAGGCATCGGTCGAAGAGGTCGCGGAAAAGACCGTGAAAATGCTCAAGGCCTGCGTGCCGGGCGCGGTCCCGGGCATCGCGTTCCTGTCCGGCGGCCAATCCGACGAGGAGGCGACCGCGCACCTCGACGCCATGAACAAGATCGGCAACCTGCCCTGGAGTCTCACGTTCTCTTACGGCCGCGCGCTCCAGCACGCGCCGCAGAAGGCGTGGTCGGGCAAGTCCGAGAATGTCGCGGCGGCGCAGCGCGTGTTCGCGCACCGCGCGGCGATGAACGGCCTCGCTTCCAGGGGCCAGTGGAAGCAGGACCTGGAGAAGAAGGCGGCGTAAGCGCCGCCTTGCCGCAGGCCTCGCCGAAAGCCTAGGCTCCCGGACTGCCGTTGATGCAGACCGGGGACGGACATGAATTCCATCGCAGTCAGAATTGCCGGCACGGCCGCGTATGCCGTCCTGCTCGCGGCCGTGCACGCGCATGCGCAGGACTATCCGTCCAAGCAGATCACGATCATGCCGCTGCTCGCGGCCGGCACCGGCCTCGACATTGCGGTGCGGCTCTACGCCGAGCAATTGTCGAAGTCGTTCGGCAAGACCGTGGTGGTAGAGAACAAGCCCGGCAGCGCGGGCCTCGTGGGCATTTCCGCACTCAAGGCTGCGCCGGCCGATGGCTATACGCTGGCCGTGACGACGAGCGCGGTCATGGCGATCCGCCCGACCCTGATGAAGAGCGTGCCCTACGATTCGCAGAAAGACTTCGTGCCGATCGCGATTTACGTGAAATCGCCGTTCATTCTGGTGGTCGATCCAAAGCTGCCGATCCAGTCGGTCCCGGACCTGATCAAGTACGTCAAGGAGCGCCCGGGAAAACTCAGCTATTCGTCGTCGGGCGTCGGCGGCGCTCCACACCTGTCGATGGAATACATGAAGCAGCGTTTCGGGCTCGACCTCGCGCACGTACCCTACCGCAACAGCCCGCAGTCGATCGCCGACGTCGCGGCGGGCCACGTGGCGATGGCATTCGCCGAAGCCGGCGCCTCGCTGCCGCTGATCCGCGACGGCAAGCTGCGCGCGCTCGCGGTCACGGCGTCGGAACGGCTGCCGCGGGTGCCCGACCTGCCGCCGCTCGGCGAGGCGGTGGGCGCCAAGGACTTCGAGGCGGTGTCCTGGCACGCGCTGATCGCGCGGTCGGAAACGCCGGCGTCGGTCGTCGCAAAGCTCCATGGCGAGATGAAGCGGATCATGGAGGCGCCCGAAATGCGCAAACGGATTGCCGACATCGGGCTTCTGCCGATCGGCGTCGCCTCGGTCGAAGAGCAGCGCCGCTATATCCGCGCCGAAGGCGAGAAATGGGGCTCGCTGGTCACCAAGCTCGGCCTGCAAGGCTCCCAATAACGGCACGCTGCACGGGCGCCCCGCGGCATTGACTCCGCGCGGCGAAATTGCCCCCATTCCGCCCTATTGGAACCGCATCCGAGCGTCCATGCCCGGCTCATCAACCCAGCGGCAACCGAACGACGCCACGAGCCAAGCCCCCCGGCTTTACCTCACAACCCCGGCTGTCGGGGGCCCGGCGGAGTTTGCGCCCGCGCTGGCGGAGGCCGTTAAGGCCGCCGAAGTTGCCGCGGTGCTGCTGCGGCTCGCGGACGCCGACGAGCGCACCCTGATCAACCGGATCAAGGTGCTGGCCCCCGTCGTGCAGAATGCCGGCGCGGCGCTGGTGCTCGACGGACGCCCGGAACTCGCCGCCCGCGCCGGGGCCGATGGCGCACACCTGAACGGGATTGCGGCGTTTACGGATGCGGTAGACGGTCTCAAGCCCGCGCGCATCGCCGGCTGCGGCGGACTACCCACCCGTCACGACGCGATGCTGGCAGGCGAGCGCGGCGCCGACTACGCGATGTTCGGCGAGCCGGACGCCTCGGGCCGGCGCCCGTCGTTCGAGGCCATTGTGGAGCGCGTCGCCTGGTGGGCCAACTTGTTCGAGGTGCCCTGCGTCGCCTATGCCGCGAACCAGGACGAGATTGCGGCGCTCGCCGAGGCGGGTGCCGACTTCGTCGCGGTGGGCGACTGGATCTGGAGCGATCCCCGCGGCCCTGCGGCGGCCGTTGCAGCGGCGGCCGCTGCACTCAAGACGCCGGAGCCGGCGGCATGATTCCGGCGCTGACGCGATGCACGTTGATTGCGATTGCGGCGCTCGCCTTTGCGGATGCGCCCGCGCAGGCCCAGCGCAAGCCTGCGGTCGGCAGCACCTCGCCGCAGACCTCGTTTCCAGCCACGCAACAGTCGCCGGCCGGCGACGTGGACATCGCCTATGGCGCGTTCCAGCGTGGGCTTTACGTCACCGCGTTCCGGGAGGCGACACGCCGCGTCGAGGAAAAGTCGGACCCGAAGGCGATGACGCTGCTCGGCGAGCTCTACGCCGACGGCCTCGGCGTACCGAACGACGACAAGAAGGCGGCGGAGTGGTACCGGCTCGCTGCCGAGCGCGGCGACCGCGAGGCGATGTTCGCGCTTGCCATGTTCCGCATCACGGGCCGCGGCGGTCCGCACGACCGCAACGACGCGGCGCGGCTGCTGACCGCGGCGGCAAAGCTCGGCCACGCCATCGCCGCCTACAACCTCGGCCTGCTCTATATCGAAGGCCACCTGTTTCCGCAGGATTTCGCGCGCGCGGCCGAACTGTTCCGCTCCGCCGCGCAGGCGGGCAGCCCGCAGGCGCAATATGCGCTCGCAACGCTGCATAAGGACGGCCGCGGCGTCGCGAAGGACGCGCAGGAAGCCGCACGCCTGCTCGGTGCGGCAGCGCTCGCCGGCTACACCGACGCCGAGGTCGAATACGCCATCGCCCTGTTCAACGGCGCGGGTGTGGCCAAGAACGAGAAGCTTGCGGGCACCTACATGCTCAAGGCCGCGCGCAAGAACAACCCGGCGGCGCAGAGCCGGCTTGCGTTCATGTATGCGACCGGACGGGGTATCAAGACCGATCCCGTGCAGGCGGCGCGCTGGCATCTGATCGCCAAGGCCGGCGGCAACAATGAGCAGTTCCTGGAAGAATTCGTCCGCAAGATGAAGCCCACGGATCGCGCCATGGCGGAGGACATTGCCAAACCATGGATTGCGCGCATGAAGCCGCTCGGGCCCACGCCCTTCCCGGACCCCTACGATCCGGCCAAACGTTGACCGCAAAGCCTTGACGGCGGTTCCGGCATCGGGGCATCTGCACCCGCGAAACCGCAGGATCGATAATGCAACGTTCGGCCGTGCTCAACGTGATGATCGGCGCCGCACGCAAGGCCGCTCGCGGTTTGAAACGCGATTTCGGCGAGATTGAGCAGCTTCAGGTTTCGCTCAAAGGGCCGGCGAACTTCGTCACCGCCGCCGACCGGCGCGCCGAAGACATCCTTTATGCCGAGCTCAGCAAGGCCCGGCCCGGCTATGGCTTCCTCGGCGAGGAAGGCGGCAGCCGCGAAGGCGCCGACAAGTCGCACCGCTGGATCGTCGACCCGCTCGACGGCACCACCAATTTCCTGCACGGCATCCCGCAGTTCTGTATCTCCATCGGCCTGGAGCGCGACGGGACCATGGTCGCGGGCCTGATCTACAATCCCATCACCGACGACCTGTTCCTGGCCGAGCGCGGCAAGGGCGCCTTCTTCAACGACAAGCGCATCCGAGTCGCCGGCCGCAAGACCTTGGCCGACGCGGTGATCGCCTGCGGCCTGCCGCACCGCGGCCGGGGCGACCTGGCGCTGGGGCTGCGCGAGATCGGCGCGGTGCAGGACAAGGTCGCGGGGCTGCGCCGGTTCGGCGCCGCCGCCCTCGATCTGGCCTATGTCGCCGCCGGGCGAACCGACGGTTACTGGGAACGCAACATCAAGCCGTGGGACATTGCGGCCGGCCTGCTGATGGTTCGCGAGGCCGGCGGGTTCGTCACCGACCTCGAGGGCCACGATGCCATGTTCGCCAAGGGCGACGTGGTGGCCGGCAACGAGGCCATTCACCGGGATTTGCTGGCCGCGCTCAAGACCGCGAAGGCCTGACGCGCCGCAGCCGCATGCACGGCTCGATTGCGCCATCGTCCGCCGCACAATAACCCACGTTGCATTCGCGCCGACCGTGCCATAATGAGGCTCGTGCTTCGGCGACGAGAAGGCCGGCCATGGCGAAAGACGCAGATCCCTTCAAGGTTTCTTCGCCTCGCATCTTTCTGGTGCGAATGCTGGTGTTCCTGATCCTCTGCGTGCTGATCGCTATCGTGCTCAGCCCGCAAATCTGGACCGCCTTCAAGGCGAACCCGCCGCTCAACGCGCTGATCATCGGCGTTCTGCTGATCGGCATCCTGCTGTCGTTCCGCCAGGTGATCCGGCTGTTCCCGGAGGTCGCCTGGGTGAACGGCTTCCGCCTCGCCGACCCCGGCATCGCGGTCGAGCGGCAGCCGGTGCTGCTGGCCCCGATGGCCGCGATCCTGGGCGACCGCGTCGGCCGCATGACCATGTCGTCGCAGACCATGCGCAGCATCCTCGACTCGATCGCGATCCGGCTCGACGAGGCGCGCGAGATGTCGCGTTACATGACCGGCCTGCTGGTGTTCCTCGGCCTGCTCGGCACGTTCTGGGGCCTGATCGAGACCGTCAGTTCGGTCGGCGGCGTGATCAGGGGCCTCAACGTCGGCACGGAGGCGAGCGCGGTGTTCGACTCGCTGCGCGAAGGGCTCGCGGCGCCGCTCGCCGGCATGGGGATCGCGTTCTCGTCGTCGCTGTTCGGGCTCGCGGGCTCGCTGGTGCTGGGCTTCCTCGACCTGCAGATGAGCCAGGCGCAGAACCGCTTCCACACCGACCTCGAGGACTGGCTTGCGACCACCGTGCGCGACATCGGCGACGAACTGTTGACCGGAGCGGCCGGGCACACCGGCGGCGAAATGGGAGCCGCGATCGAACGGCTGCGCGAGGCGATCTCCGAATCGGGATCGAGCAAGGCTGCGACCACGGCGATGGCGAACCTCGCCGAGGCGATCCAGGGCCTCGTTCATCACATGCGCACCGAACAGCAGATGATCCGCGACTGGGTCGATTCGCAGGCCGAGCAGCACCGGGAGATCAGGCGGCTGCTGGAGTACCTGGCGCACGAGCGCGTGCAGAAGTAGGCGGACGGGAATTCGGCCCCAATCGGGGCCGATCCTGACCGCACGTTTGGAAGACCGAGCGAAACAACCATGGCCCTTGCCCGCGGACGCCGCGAACGCGGCGTGGATTACTGGCCCGGCTTCGTCGACGCGCTGTCGACGCTGATTCTGAGCATCATCTTCATCCTGTCGGTGTTCGCGGTGATCCAGTTCTTCCTGTCGCAGGAGGTCACCGGCAAGGACACGGCGCTGTCGCGGCTGTCGGCGCAGATAGCGCAACTGCGCGAGATGCTGTCACTCGAACAGGCGAGCAAGATTTCGCTCGACGAGCAGATCGCGCAACTGCGCGCGAGCCTGATGGCGGCCGAAGGCGAGCGCGACCGCTACCGCGGACTCTACGAGGACCTCGGCAGCGGCACCGCGACCGCACAGGGCAAGGTCACGGAGCTGTCCGAGCAGCTCGACGCCGAAAAGCGCATCTCGCTGCGCGCGCTGGCGCAGGTCGAGGTGCTCAACCAGCAGATCGCGGCGCTGCGCCGCCAGCTCGCCGCCATCGAACAGGCGCTCGAAGTGTCCGAGAAGCGCGACCGCGAGGCGCAGGCCCGCATCGCCGACCTCGGCCAGCGGCTCAACCTTGCGCTGGCGCAGCGCGTGCAGGAGCTGTCGCGCTTCCGCTCCGATTTCTTCGGCCGCCTGCGCACCATCCTCGGCAACCGGCCCGACATCCGCATCGTCGGCGACCGCTTCGTGCTGCAGTCGGAGGTGTTCTTCGATACCGGCCAGTCGGTGCTCAAGCCCGAAGGCCGCACCGAGCTCGACAAGATTGCGGCCGCGCTGCTCGAACTCAACAAGCAGATTCCGCAGGACATCGCCTGGGTGCTGCGCGTCGACGGCCACACCGACGTGCGGCCGATCACCGGCGGCGGCCGTACCAACTGGGACCTGTCGGCGGCGCGCGCCATCGCAGTGGTGCAATATCTCATCGCGCGAGGCATGGCGCCGCAGCGGCTCGTCGCCGCGGGCTTCGGCGAATTCCAGCCGATCGATCCGGGCACCGGCGATGAGGCCTACGCCCGCAACCGCCGCATCGAGTTCAAGCTGACCGAGCGGTGAGCGAACAATCCCTCAAGCTTCGGCCCTACGCCGCCGCCGACGAGGACGCGGCGGTAGAACTTTGGCGGCGGACCTGGCAGGCGGCCTATCCGCAGATCGACTTTGCGGCGCGTCTTCCCTGGTGGCGCGCGCGATGGCGCGACGAGCTGGTGCCGCAAGCGCGGATCGTGGTCGCGGAGACGGACGGCGTGCTGGAAGGCTTCGTGACCGTCGAGCCGGGCACCGGCTATCTCGACCAGATCGTGGTGGCGCCGGAGTTCTGGGGCAGCAACATCGCAACGATGCTGCTCGACGAAGCCAAGCGGCTGTCGCCCGCACGCGTCGAACTGCTGGTCAACAAGGACAACACCCGCGCCATCCGCTTCTACGAGAAGCACGGCTTCATTCACGCCGGCGACGACGTGAACCCGGTATCGGGCCGGCGGGTGTACCGGATGCGCTGGCGGCCTTAGAGCAGACGCCTCATGCCAATGGTTTTGGTGGCGACTTGCCGCGTCGTCATGGTCGGGCTTGTCCCGGCCATCTCGCTAAGGGACGCGGTACCCTCCTAAACGGGATCACCGGGACACGGCGCTTTCGCGCCGGCCCGGTAATGACAGTGAACGGCAGTTCGTGCCGCGCCGCTATTCAGCCTTGTCTTCCTGCTTGCCGCCGAGCTGTTTCAACTTCGCGAACACCGCAGCGGTATCGAGGTCGTCCTTGGCCTTGGTTACGGCGGCGGACGGCGCCGCCACTTCCTCGACAGGCGGCGGCGCAGTGGTGACCGCTGCAGGCAGCAGCGTCGCGCCGGGCTCGGCGGGCGCGGGCTTCTCCTTCGACGCGCGCTGGACCTCGAAGTCGAGGTCGATCTGCGAGCAGAGGCCGAGCGTCACCGGGTCGAGCGGACTGAGGGTTGCGGCGTTCCAATGGGTGCGGTCGCGGATGCCCTGGATGGTCGATTTGGTGGTGCCGACCAGCCGCATGATCTGGGCGTCCTTGAGCTCCGGATGATTGCGGATCAGCCACAGGATCGCGTTCGGGCGGTCCTGGCGGCGCGACACCGGGGTGTAGCGCGGCCCCTTGCGCTTGCTCGTCGGCTTGGCCTCCGGAAGGCTGACCTTGGGCTTGGACAGCTGGAGCTTGTGGTCGGGGTCGGAGACGGCCTTCTCGATCTCCTCGCGGGTCAGTTGCCCGGTCTGGATCGGGTCCAGGCCCTTGATGCCCTGGGCGGCATCGCCATCGGCGATCGCCTTCACCTCCAGCGGATGCAGCTTGCAGAACTCCGCGACCTGGTCGAACGACAGCGCGGTGTTCTCCACCAGCCAGACGGCGGTCGCCTTCGGCATCAGCGGCGCTTCCTGCATGGATAAATCTCCTCCTGCGCCCCGCCCGCCCTTCCGGACGAGGCCTTTGTCATCGACGGATGACTGGAAAGTGGCCGGAATATAGGCACTTACCCCCCGGACACGCAATGGTTTGGGCGTCCGCTTGACAGGCCATGGTCCGGACCATCATTTCTCGGCCATGACCTCGGAAAATCCCTCTGAAATCGCGGCGCAATCCGGCAAACCAGGACTGAAGGTTCTGCTCTGCTCGCCGCGCGGCTTCTGCGCCGGTGTGGTGCGGGCCATCGATTCGGTGGAACAGGCGCTCAAGCGCTACGGCGCCCCGGTCTATGTCCGCCACGAAATCGTCCACAATCGCTATGTGGTCGAAAGCCTGAAGGCCAAAGGTGCGGTATTCGTCGAGGAACTCGACGAAATCCCCGACACCGATGCGCCGGTGATCTTTTCCGCGCATGGCGTGCCGAAATCGATTCCCGCCGAATCGCAGCGCCGGAATTTCTTCGCACTCGACGCCACCTGTCCGCTGGTGACCAAGGTCCACCGCGAGGCCGAAATTCATCACAAGCGCGGCCGCGAAATCCTGCTGATCGGCCATGCCGGCCACCCGGAAGTGGTCGGCACGCTCGGGCAACTGCCGGACGGGGCGATCCAGCTCATTCAGACCGCCGAAGAAGCGCAGACGTTCACGCCGCGCGACCTCAACAATCTCGCCTACGTCACGCAGACCACCCTGTCGCTCGACGACACCGCCGAGATCGTCGACATTCTGAAGCAGCGGTTCCCGAACATCGTCGCGCCTCACAAGGAAGACATCTGCTACGCGACCACCAACCGCCAGGAGGCGGTGAAGCGCGTGGCGCCGCGGGTCGACGCGCTGGTGGTCGTGGGCGCGCCGAATTCGTCCAATTCGCGGCGGCTGCAGGAGGTCGCCGAGCGTGCCGGCTGCCGCTATTCGGTGCTGGTGCAGCGCGCCTCCGAGATCGACTGGTCGAAGTTCGAAGGCATCGGGACGCTGGGCGTCACCGCCGGCGCCTCCGCGCCGGAAGTGCTGGTCGAGGAAATCCTCGATGCCTTCGCGGAGCGCTTCGCCCTTAGCGTCGAGACGGTCTCCGGGGCCGATGAGTCCGGCATGTTCTTCCCGCTGCCGCGGCAATTGCGCGAGCGCGCGACCGCCTAAGAGGCACTTGACGGACCCCGCCGACGCAGTGCCGTAGTAGGCCCATGGCCGTCTACACCGACATCTCCAGCGAAGACCTGAGCCAGTTTCTTGCTGGCTACGATCTGGGCGAGCTCTTGTCCTACAAGGGCATCGCCGAGGGCGTGGAGAACTCCAATTTCCTGGTCCACACCGGCCGTGGCCATTTCATTTTGACGCTGTACGAGAAGCGCGTCGCCGAGGGCGACGTGCCGTTTTTCCTTGCGCTGATGGAGCACCTTGCCGCACGCGGCATCACCTGCCCGCAGCCGGTGAAGACCCGCGAGGGCCGTGCGCTCGGACGGCTGTGCGGACGGCCCGCCGCGATCGTGACATTCCTCGACGGCATGTGGATGCGGCGGCCGGACGCGAAGCACTGCACCGCGGTCGGCGAGGCGCTGGCGCGGATGCACCTCGCGGGCGCCGACTTCAGGCAGAAGCGGAGCAACGCGCTTTCGGTCGAAGGCTGGCGCGCACTGTTCGAGCAGGCCGCAGCGCGCGCCGACAGCGTGCAGCATGGCCTGAGCGACGCCATCGCCGAAGAGCTTGCGCTGCTGGAGAACTCCTGGCCGGGCAACCTGCCGCAAGGCGTCATCCACGCCGACCTGTTTCCCGACAACGTGTTTTTCCTGGGCGACAAACTCTCCGGCCTCATCGACTTCTATTTCGCCTGCACCGACACGCTGGCCTACGACATCGCGATCTGCCTCAACGCCTGGTGCTTCGAGCCCGACCATTCCTACAACGTCACCAAGGGCCGCAACTTGCTCGCTGCTTATGCCGCAACGCGGCCGCTGTCGGCGGCGGAGCTCGATGCGCTGCCGCTGCTCGCGCGCGGAGCCGCGATGCGCTTCCTGCTGACGCGGCTGGTCGACTGGCTCAACGTGCCGGAGGGCGCTCTGGTGCGGCCGAAGAATCCGCTCGAATATTTCCGCAAGCTCCGCTTCCACCAGAAGGCGCAAAGCGTGCGCGACTACGGGCTCGACGCCGAGAGGGCGCGCGCGTGACGCAAGGCCCGCACGTCATCGTGCATACCGACGGCGCGTGCTCCGGCAATCCCGGCCCCGGCGGTTGGGGCGCGATCCTGAGCTTCGGCCAGCACGAGAAGGAGTTGAAGGGCGGCGAGGCGCACACCACCAACAACCGCATGGAGCTGATGGCGGCCATCGCCGCGCTCGAAGCGCTGAACAAGCCCTGCACGGTGGAGCTTCACACCGACAGCAAATACGTCCACGACGGCATTTCTAAGTGGATTCACGGCTGGAAGCGCAACGGCTGGAAGACCGCCGACAAGAAGTCGGTGAAGAACGTCGATCTCTGGCAGCGGCTCGACGCGGCGATCCAGCGCCACACCGTGCACTGGCGGTGGGTCAAGGGCCACGCCGGCCACGAGCTGAACGAGCGCGCCGATCGCCTCGCGGTCGAGGCGATCGCGGACGTCCGGGCGCAGGGGAAGTAGCGGCTCTCACTCCTGCCGAACCGCCGTCGACCCGTTCACGCGCGCGTCTTCGACGCATCATGGCGGCGGGTGCCGGAATGACAGCGGTGAGGCTACAAGCTCTTGATCAGATTATCCGCGCCGGAGATGTCGGCCTTGCCGGGCGCATCCTCGACGTTGAGCGTCTTGACCACGCCGTCGTCGACCACCATGGCATAGCGCTGCGAGCGCACGCCGAGGCCGCGCTCGGTGAGGTCGGCGGTCAGCCCCACGGCCTTCGCCCAGTTGGCGCTGCCGTCGGCCAAGAATTCGATGGCGTCGCCACCGGAGGCCTTCTTCCAGGCGTCCATGACGAATACGTCGTTGACGCCGGTCACCGCGATGGTGGCGACGCCCTTGGCCTTGATGGCGGCGGCGTTGGTCACGAATCCTGGCAGGTGGTTCTTGTGGCAGGTCGGCGTGAACGCGCCGGGCACCGCGAACAGCACCACCTTCTTGCCCTTGAACAATTCGTCCGTGGTCTTCGGCTTCGGCCCTTCCGCCGTCATCACCGTGAACGTGCCGTTCGGCACGCGGTCACCGACCTTGATCGCCATGGCGTTCCATCCTCTCGCATGGTTGGGGGAATGTTTGTGGGCGCACGTTAGAACATGGCCCCGGAAAGTGGAACCCGGATTTAGGGTCGCTCCGCCAGTGGGCAGCTAGTCGAGCCGGAACGGAACCTCGATCGCCTGCTCTCCGGCAATCGCCGTCAGGCGCAGGATCGCGCCGGCGGCGGCGGCGCCAGGCGGCAGCCCGTCGAGATCGAACGCAAAGCGCTGCATGCCGGGCCCTGCCCCCGCGACCGGCTCCGGCACCGGCAGCGCCCATTGTGGCGTGGGCCCCTCGGCCAGCAGCGCCACGTTGCTGCCCGACGGCGCGGCGACGTCCACGATCATGCGCGGCTTCGACGCGCCGGCCTCGCGGCGCACCGACCGGATCGCGAGCGCACCCGGATCGCCGACTGCGCCGGCTTTCGGCACCAGCGCCTCCGCGCGGGCGATTGCGTCGCCATGCGTTCGCGATCCGACGAGCAGCTTGAGTTCCGCCTTGGCCTTGGCCGGCACGCAGACCTTCTCGCAGACTGCGTAGTCCAGATTGAGTCGCAGCGTCGCCGCACGCGATGCATCCTTCGGCACCACGCGCAGCGGCAGGATGACCTCGCCGTCATAACCGATGGAATGGCCGCCCGCACCGTCGGGGAAACGTTTGGGCGCCGGGTAAAACACCTCCACCGCGGCAACATTGACGGAGGCGGAAAAGTCGAATGCGGGCGGCACTCCGGAATCGCCGGGGTAGCGCCAATAGGTCTTCCAGCCGCGGTTGAGCCTGATCTGCAGGCCCGCGCTCAAGACGCGCTTGCCGGCCTGCGTCCGCTCGCCGCCGCCTACCAAGCGCGCCGCCGAGCTGACGTCGCGATCCCACGCGGATTCGTCACTTGCCGATGCGGACTGCGGCAGGATAACCGTAACGGCCGCCACAATTGCGGCTGGCACAAACGGTGGCCAAATGCGGGCAGAAAGATGAGACCTTCTACTCATAATGGTTCCGATCTAATCGAGACCATGCACACAAGCCATTGAAAAGGACGTGAACGCCCAAAGCAGCGGCGGAAGTTTCGTTTCCAATCGACCCGGCTTGGGGGTAACCTTCACGCAATGAAAGCGCCACGCAAGAGCTTAGCCAAGAATTCCGTCAAGGCCTCCGCACAGGGCTTTTTGGACGGCCAGATGCTGATCGCCACGCCCACCATGCAGGACGAGCGATTCGCCCGCTCGGTCATCTACATGTGCGCGCATTCCTCCGAAGGCGCCATGGGCATCGTGGTAAACCAGCCGGCCGCGAACGTTAGTTTCGCCGACCTGCTGGTCAAGCTCGACGTGATCCCTTCGGCGGAGCGCATCAGCCTGCCGCGCAGCGCCGGCGGCGTCACCGTGCTGAAGGGCGGACCGGTGGAGACCGAGCGCGGCTTCGTGCTGCACAGTGCCGACTTCTTTATCGAGAATTCCACGTTGCCGATCGACAACGGCGTGTGCCTGACCGCAACGCTCGACATCCTCAAGGCGATCGCCCGCGGCGACGGGCCGATCAGCGCGATCCTGGCGCTGGGTTATGCCGGATGGGCGCCGGGGCAGCTGGAAAACGAGCTGCAGCACAACGGCTGGCTGCACTGCCCCGCCGACCCGGAACTGATCTTCGGCGACGACATCGAGGCGAAATACCAGCGCGCGATGACGAAGATCGGCATCCGGCCGGGGATGCTGTCAAGCGAAGTCGGACACGCCTGACGCGCGGGCGGCGCGGGGGTCTGATTCGGCTGCGCTCAATAAGACGCTTCGCCTATCTTTTTATTTGGGCATGATCTGGTCCGAAAACCGGTTCCCACATATCGAGATCATGCCCTATCCCCGCGCCAGTTCGAGCTGCTCGTTCTGCAAGAGCTTGCGCGCTGCCTCGGGCGTCATCGGCTCGCCGAACACATAACCTTGCGCGTATTCGCAGCCGAGCTGGTAAAGCTCGACCGCATCGGAGTCGGTCTCCGCACCCTCCGCCACCACATCCATGCCGAGATCGTGCGCCAGCGAGATGATCGAGCGCAGGAGCACCGGCCGCGTGCCCTTGTTGTTGGTGCGCACGAACGACTGGTCGATCTTGATGGTGTCGAACGGGAACCGCTGCAGGTAGGACAACGACGAATGGCCGGTGCCGAAATCGTCGAGCGCCAGCCCTGCACCCAATTCGCGGATGCGCGTGAGCAACTGCGCGGCGTGCTCGGGATTCTCCATCACCAGCGACTCGGTCAATTCGAGCTTGAGCGAGCCGCGCGCCAGGCCCGCGCGCGACAGCACCGTGCGCAGGTCGTGGATCAAATCGTGGCGCAGAAGCTGGCGCGACGATACGTTGACGCTCGCGAACACCGGCGTGCGCATGCGGATGTTGCGCTGCCACGCGCTGAGCTGGCGCGAGGTGCGCTCCAGCACGAACAGGCCGAGGTCGACGATCAGGCCGATTTCCTCGGCAATGCTGATGAACTCCGACGGCGACATCCGTCCCATCTTCGGATGGTCCCAACGCGCCAGCGCCTCGAAGCCCGCGACCGAGCGGTCCTCCAGCCGCACGATCGGCTGGTACAGCACGGTGATCTCCTCGCGCTCCAGCGCGCGCCGCAGCTCGGACTCCAGCGTCAGCCGGTCGGTCTTGCGCGCCCGCATGGGCGGCTTGAACACCTCGATGCGGTCGCCGCCGATGCGCTTGGCGTGATACATCGCAAGCTCAGCGTCTTTTAAAACCTCCTCGGTGCGGTTGGGCTGGCCGTCGCCCAGCGCAAGCCCGATCGAGGCGGTCAGGAAGATTTCGCGGTCGTTGAACGCAATCGGCGAGCGAAGCGTGCGCCGAATGGTTTCGGCGAATGCGATCAGCCGCGTGGGGTCCTTCTCCGACAGCAGGATCATCGCAAACTGATCGCCGGCCAGCCGTGCCAGCGTGTCCTGCGGCTTGAGCAGCCGCGCCAGCCGCCGCGCCAGCGTGAGCAGGATCGAGTCGCCGACCGCGATCCCGACCGAGTCGTTGACCTGCTTGAAGCGGTCGAGGTCGATCACCACCACGGTGGCGCGGATCGACGGATCGGCCTTGGCGAAGGCCATGACCGACTCCAGCCGGTCGAGGAACAATTGCCGGTTCGGCAGGCCGGTCAGGTTGTCGTGTACGGCGTCGTGCAGGAGCCGTTCCTCGGCGTTCTTGAATTCCGTGACGTCGGTCAGCGTGCCAACAAGACGCACCACCTCGCCATCGGAGCCGACCACCGGCCGAGCCCGCAGCGAGAACCAGAGGTAATGGCCGTCCGGCGTGCGAAGCCGGAAATCCTGTACCAGCCGCCCGCGGCGCTGCTCCAGCACGCTGTCGAGCGCCGCACGAAACCGGTCGCGGTCGAGCGCATGCAGCACTTCGAGCCAGCGCGCGGCGGGGCCTTCCAGCGAGCCGCGCTTGAGCCCGATCAGGTGCTCGGTCTCGGGGCTGGTGAAGACGCGATCCGCGGACACGTCCCAGTCCCAGATCATGTCGCCCGCGCCGGTAAGCGCCAGCGCCCGGCGCTCGACGTCGGTGACGATGCTGTTGGTGATGCCGCCGGCGAAGGCGTGCTGCATCACCGTGAACCCGATCAGCATGACGATCAGCACCAAGCCGCCGAGCAGCGCAGGGGCGACGATATCGTTGGTCACCCAGCCCGTAACCGTCAGCACCATGGCGACCGCCCAAACGGTCATCAGGAACCAGGTCGGGATCAGCAGCACGGCGCGGTCGAACCCGTGAGTCGACAGATAGACCACAAGGCCGAAGCCCAGGAACGCGATCAGCACCAGCGACAGCCGCGCGATGCCGGACGCGATCGACGCATCGATCAGCGCAATGGCCACGAGTGCGGTCAGCCCCGCGAGCCAGCCGATGGTGATGTGCATGTAGCGCACGTGCCAGCGGCCAAGGTTGAGATAGGCGAACAGGAACACCAGCAGCGTGCCGGCGAGAATTGCCTCGCCCGAGGCGCGCCAGATACGCTCGGCGCCCGAACTCATGTCGAACACCTTGCCCCAGAATCCGAAGTCGATGCCGATATAGACCAGCACGGCCCAGCCGAGCGCCGCCGCCGCCGGAAACATCACGCTGCCCTTGACCACAAACAGGATGGTCAGGAACAGCGCCAGCAAGCCGGCGATGCCGATGACGATGCCGTGGTAGAGCGTGAAGCTGTTGATCTTGTCCTTGTAGGCGTCGGGTTCCCACAGATAGAGCTGCGGCAGCTTGTCGGTGCGAAGCTCCATGATGTATGTGACCACCGTGCCGGGATCGAGAACGACCCGGTAGACGTCGGCGATGGCGCTGTACTGCTCCTCCGGCCGTTCGCCCGAGCTCGGCGTGATGGTGACCACGCGCGACAGTCCGAGATCGGGCAGGAACAATCCGGAGCCGACCATCCGGTAGTGCGGCACGACGATCAGCCGGTCGAGTTGCTCGTCGCCGGAGTTGGCGAGCGCGAACACCGCCCAGTTGGTCGAGCCCTCGCGGGCCGGCTGCTGCATGCGGCGTACGATGCCATCGGGGCCCGCCGCCGCCTGCACGGTCAGGCGGTCGGTATCGGACTTGTGCATTTCGACGACGCCGGTGAGATCGATCGCGGTAAGATCGCTGCGGACGCTCACCGCCTCGACCGCATGGCCGGGGGCGGCGCCAAGGATCGCGGCGATCAAGAAAACCGCCAGGGGCGCGGTGCGCAGCCAGCCCAAAGCACAACCTCCGCTGCTGTCTCGTGACCCAGGCACCGTCCAGACCACGAGTTAAGCCCTTAGCATTGCGCCAAAATCGGGGCTGGCATCGCCCCAGGCGGGAGGCCTCTCCCGCAACGTGTCCCCACGCAAGATGAGTAGCTTTGCGGGGACCCAAGAGCAAGGAATTCCACGGCCTTCCCGCGCTGCAGCATGGCCGCGGCACCCTGTCTGGCGTCTCCACGCCCCGGCTTGCGCAGCATTAGGCGTCACAGCGTCAGGACGATCTTGCCGATGTGCTGGCTCGTTTCCATGCGCGCATGGGCGGCGGAGGCCCGGTCCAGCGGAAAGGTCGAGTCGATCACCGGGCGGATCTTGCCGGCTGCGACCAGCGGCCAGACCTTCTCCTCGATGCCGCGCGCGAATGCCGCCTTCTCCGCGACCGTGCGCGGACGCAAGGTCGAGCCGGTGTGAAGCAGCCGCTTCTGCATCAGCCGCGCGAAATTGACGGTGGCCTTCGGGCCCCCGAAGAACGACACCTGCACGATCTGGCCTTCGTCGGCCGCGGCGTCGTAGTTGCGGTCGATATAATCGCCGCCGACGATGTCGACGATCAGATTCGCGCCCTTGCCGCCGGTCGCCTGCTTGGTGGCCGCGACAAAGTCCTCGGTCTTATAATTCACGGCGACGTCGGCGCCGAGCTTCTTTGCCGCCGCGCACTTCTCGTCCGAACCCGCGGTCGCGATGACACGGGCGCCGAAGGCCTTGGCCAGCATGATCGCGGTGGTGCCGATGCCCGACGTGCCGCCATGCACCAGCACCCAGTCGCCGGCCTTGAACGAGGCGCGCACGAACATGTTCTGCCAGCAAGTGAAGAACGTCTCGGGGATCGCCGCGGCCTCGACCATCGACAGCGTCGCGGGCACCGGCAGCGCGTGGCTCTCGTAGGCCAGGCAATATTGCGCATAGCCGCCACCGACCACGAGCGCGCAGACCTTGTCGCCGAGCTTGAAACGCTTGGCGTCGGGACCGACCGCTGCGACCTCGCCCGCGATTTCCAGGCCCGGAATGTCGGTCGCGCCCTTGGGCGGCGGATAGGTTCCCTGGCGCTGGCGCACGTCCGGAAAATTCACGCCCGCAGCCACCACCTTCACCAGGATTTCCCCCGGTCCCGGCGCCGGAACCAAGCGCTCCTCGGGCACCAGCATCTCGGGCCCGCCTGGGGCGCGGATGGCGATTACGGTCATGCGTGCAGGCAGCGTCATGTCGGTCCTCGATTGTCCGGGATGGCGGGTTGTTTAATCGGCCCGGCCCGGTGTGACAACCGCATCCGGCGGGGCTATTTTTCGCACCTGCATGGAGACCGGCGATGCCAGCCATCGACGACGACGACCGGCCGAAAAAGAAAATCGTCCATGAGATCGGGCAGGACCTGACGCTGCTGTCGGTCGGCGAACTGACCGAACGCGTCGCAATTCTCAAGGACGAGATCGCGCGCCTGGAAGCCAACATGGCGAGCAAGCAGGCGTCGAAGTCGGCGGCGGATTTGTTTTTCAAGAAGTGACCGAGCGCACGTTCCGCCTTTGCGCTCACGCGCCTCGGCGGACGCTCGCACCCCGGAACGGCGCCGGATTTGTTCACCCGGCATTAACCATAATTTTTCGGAACCAGGGATTTAACGGTTAATTAAGCTTTCCCCTTCATTACTACCACCTGTCCATCTTCATGGACATTGAGTGGCTCCTGTCCACTCTGTTTGACGCCTCCCGTTATCAACTTCGAGCCGCCGGCAACGGCGGCTCTTTTTTATGTTTCGTTTCGGGGCACTTTCTGAACGGACGGTTACCATTTTGTAAACTTCGTGACGCCAACGCTGGACAGTCCCCTCCGGGCCCGGTCTTATCGACGGATTGGTTGGGGTGAGCGTGCGAAATGAATGAGCGTCCCGCGGACGAAGCGGCGCCTGTGTCCTTCGGCGAAAAGCTGGCGAGTTCCCAGGCCTTTGCGGCCCTGTTCCGCGACGGCATGGCGCTGGTGGAGGAAACCGCGGCCTATCTCGATGGGCCCGGCCGCCAGGAATCCAAGAAACTCGAACGCCGTGCGGCATTGTCATATGCGACCGAGAGCATGCGGCTGACCACGCGGCTGATGCAGCTTGCGTCCTGGCTGCTGCTGCATCGCGCGGTGAAGGAGGGGGAGATGTCGCTCTCCCAGGCCAACAAGGAAAAGTCCAAGGTCAAGCTCGCCGCAGGCGAGCCGGGCGATCCCGAAACCATCAAGCTCCTGCCCGAGAAACTGCGCGTGCTGATCGACCGCTCCAAGCGGCTCAACGACCAGGTCCGGCGGCTCGACGCCAACATCTACGCGCCGCCGCTCGCGCCCGACCGCCCGACCGTCGGCAATCCGGTCGAGCGCCAGATGGGCCTCTTGAAGGCCGCGTTCGAGAGCGACGTTCGCTGACGCAACCGCGTCTCCCAAAACAAAAACGCCCGCTTGCGCGGGCGTTTCGATTTCTGGCGCCGAAACGGCTACTTCTTGCCGCCAATGCCGAGGTTGGCGAACTTCTTCTGGAAGCGCGACACGCGGCCGCCCCGGTCCATCAGCTGTTGCTGGCCGCCGGTCCAGGCCGGGTGCGATTTCGGGTCGATGTCGAGGTGCAGCACATCGCCCTTCTTGCCCCAGGTGGTGCGCGTGGTGAACTCGGTGCCGTCGGTCATCTTGACCGTGATGGTGTGATAGTCCGGATGGGTGTCGGGCTTCATCGCTGTCTCTCAAAGCTCCGCCGCGGCGGGCCGCTCGGCTGGAATGTCGCTGGAATTGCGCGGTTCTATACAGGATGGGAGACACCCGGACAAGCGCCTGTTGCATTGCCTTGAGGCGGCGGTCCGGGGCATTGTCCGGCCGCGGACGGCGGCGCGGACCCGGCCGGCAAACGCCGGGCATCCCCGGAACTGGGCAGATTCCATGAACGACACGGCCGGCCATCGGGGCCTCGATCCTCCCGCGCCGGCGGCAGACGGACCCCCGGCAGCCGCGGGTCGCAAGGCCAAATTGCGGCCGCTCAGGCTGCTCGTCCCCTATGCGCTGCGCTACCGCACCCGCGCCGCATTCGCGCTCGCGGCCCTGCTCACCGCCTCGATCGCGACGCTGGTGGTTCCGGTCGCCGTGCGGCGGATGATCGACTTCGGATTCACGGCCGAGAACGTCGGCCTGATCGACCAGTATTTCGGCGTTCTGATCATGGTGGTGGCCGTGCTCGCGGTGGCAAGCGCGCTGCGCTACTACCTCGTCACGACGCTCGGCGAGCGCGTCGTCGCGGACCTGCGCAGCGCCGTATTCGGCCATCTGACGTCGCTGTCGGCGCCGTTCTTCGACACCGCCAAGACCGGCGAACTGATTTCGCGCCTCACCGCGGACACCACGCAGATGAAGTCCGCGGTCGGCGCGTCGGTGTCGATCGCGCTGCGCAATCTCGTGCTGTTCGCAGGCTCCGCGACCATGATGGTGGTCACGAGCCCAAAGCTTTCGGCTTTTGTGCTTGCCGCCATCCCCGTGATCGTTTTGCCGTTGGTCGGGTTCGGGCGTTCGGTCCGCCGCCGCACCCGCACGGCGCAGGACACGCTCGCCGACGCCTCCGCCTATGCCGCCGAACTGATCGGCGCGGTGCGCACGCTGCAGGCCTTCACCAACGAACGGCTGGCGGGCACGCGTTTTGCCGAGGCGGTGGAGCGCGCCTGCCTTGCGGCGATCCGCTCGACGCAGGCGCGCGCGGTGCTCACCGCGGTCATCATTTTCCTCGCCTCGGCGAGCGTCGTCGTCATCCTCTGGGTCGGCGCGCAGGACGTGCTGTCGGGCGCGATCACGCCGGGGCGTCTCAGCCAGTTCGTACTGTTCGCCGTGTTCGCGGCGAGCGGGCTTGGCCAGTTGAGCGAGGTTTGGGGCGAGCTGTCGCAGGCGGCGGGTTCCGCCGAGCGGCTCGCCGAGTTGCTCGCGATCGAGCCTGCGATCCGCGCGCCCGCCAGTCCGGTCGCCCTGGCCGCAAAGCCGCGCGCCGAGGTTGCGTTCGAGCGCGTGCGTTTCGCCTATCCGGCGCGGCCGGACACCGACGTACTCCATGACGTCAGTTTCCGCGTCAGGCCCGGCGAGAGGGTCGCGATCGTCGGCCCCTCTGGCGCGGGCAAGAGCACGATCTTCCACCTGATCCTGCGGTTCTACGATCCGGCATCCGGGGCGGTGACATTCGACGGCGTGCGCCTGCCCGACGCCGACCCGGCGGAGTTGCGGCGGCATATCGCGCTGGTGCCGCAGGACGTTGCGATCTTCGCCATGAGCGTGCGCGACAACATCCGGTTCGGCCGGCCGGACGCCTCCGATGCGGAGATCGAGCGCGCGGCCGAGGTCGCGGCGGCGGCCGAATTCATCCGCGCGCTGCCGCAAGGCTACGATACGCCGGTCGGCGAACGCGGCGTGACGCTGTCGGGCGGACAGCGTCAGTGCATCGCGATCGCACGCGCCGTGCTGCGCGAAGCACCACTGCTGCTGCTCGATGAGGCGACCTCCTCGCTCGACGCCGAGAGCGAGACGCTGGTGCAGACCGCGCTGAACCGACTGATGGCCGGCCGCACGACGCTGGTGATCGCGCATCGGCTCGCCACCGTCTTGTCCTGCGACCGTATCCTGGTGCTGGACCGGGGCGCCGTCGTCGAAGAAGGCGCCCACGACGCACTGGTCGCGCGCGGCGGGCTCTATGCCCGCCTCGCCAAGCTGCAGTTCGAGTTGACCTGAGCGATCGTCCTGCTGCGGCGGACCGTGGCGCCGCGCCGCGCGGGGATCAGCAACCGTGGTTCGCGCCGTTCCGGTTGAACAGCCGGCCGGTCAGCAGTGCATAAACGTGACTGAGTTCCGAGAGCGCCGCGTCGAGCGTCTTGCGCTTTCGCTCCAGCCGGTCGACCAGCGCCATGCACTGCTCCTGGCCCTGCTTGAAGGCCGAGGACGTTGCGTCCTCCTCGGTGGCGGCGATGATACCGGTCAGATCGTTAAGCGGAACGCCAGCGCGGCGGCATTTGACGATGAACGCAATCCGCTCGCAGTCGGCCCAGCCGTAGACCCTCTGGCCGTCCATGACATGACCCCGCCGGATCAGGCCGCGGAACTCGAAATAGCGCAGCATCAGCCGGGATACCCCGAACATCCGCGCCACGTTGCCGATGGAGAGCACCGTCTCGCGGGACGGGGCCGACCGCCCGCTCTCGGTGTCGTCGAGCCAAATAACCTCCTGCCCCTGGGGCGAAGGTTCGCAAGCAGGTTTAGACATCGTCGCCTCGTTGCCGCGGCGCGCACCGGTCGAAAAGAGAGATGTTGCTCTTCCCGCAGCGGATCGCGCGCCATGATCGATCTATGGGCACGCTTCCGAAGGGGCAAAACGCCTGAGCGTTCGGCCTGTAAGCGGGCGGCCCGATTCGGGCCAGCGGGCGGAACATGGCGACTGCGGCCGCCAACCGCAAGCAAATTTCAGTTAGCTGCGGCGCACATCCGGAAAATATATTGGAAATACAATAGTATATGAGTTTGTAAATTGCGGCCGGAAATCAGGACTTTGCCATCGCACCGAGTTCCGCGAGTTCGCGGAGCAGCCGGTCGGATACGTCGTTCGCCGGGATAAATCTTAACAACTGCTGACGCGCGTCGTCCCGCCAGGCCGGATAGAGCGCATGCAGGCGTTCCAGTTCGCGCCGCGCGGCCGCGCGGTCGCCCTGCGCCCCAACCGCCAGCGCCCGGGCGACATAACCCAGGGGAAAGGGCGGCACGGTGATCTGGCTCGCCTCCGAGGCTGCGCCCGCAACGTCGCCGGTCAGATAGTGCCCCAGGAAAACGTAGAAATGATACCAGCTCGGACGGATGGCCCCGATGTCGCCGACCTGCTGCATGTATGCCATGCCACGCTCGACTTGACCGACCAGAATCAGCCGGCCGCCATAGTCGCTGACGATGATCCGGTCGAAGGGATTGAGTGCGAGAGCCCTTTCCCCGGCAGCGAACGCCGCATCCAGATCGCGGCGGCCGAACAGCACCGCAAACAGCATCTGATAGGCCCGAGCGCTTTCCGGGTTGAGTTCGATTGCCCGGCGCGCAACGCGCAGGCCGCGATCAAGCGCGGGCGCATCGCCGGCCTTGGCTCCAAAGCCAAGTTGAAATTCCCGGTAATAAAGTGCGGCAAGGTAAGCGAAGCCGTCGGCGAAATCCGGATGTCTGGCGATCAACTGCTCCAGGCAGTCGCGGGCGCCCACATGCTGCCTGGGATCGAAAGACCGGAACGACTCGGAGGCTTCCACGACGCAGCGGTAACGCGGGTCGCCGGCGTTGCTCGACAGATGCTTCGTGCGCTGATGCGCCCTGATGACGCCGAACGGCTGAAACAGGCGGGAGGCGATTTCGGCGGCGATGCGCTTCTCCACTGCGCCCGTTTCTTGGCGATCGGCGGAAAATTGATAGTCGCCCGACCACACCGTGAGGCCATCGCCAGCATCCACGAGCCGAAGCTGCACGCTCCTCGGCCTACCCGGAATGCCGTCGATAGTGCTGAACAGCCCGTAATCGATCGTCCCGGCCGCCGCCGCCGCGGGGTTTTCGAACAAGAGATTTGTCGTGCCGAAGCGCGGGAACGCGGCTTTCATGGCGTCGAACATTGAGGCGATCAGCCGGACATTATCGAGCCCGCTCGACAGAACTTGCGGGACGTAAACATGGACGACCGGCATTCCGTCGCCTGGACGGGGCGTCCCATTCATCGGCGCGTAGGCTTCGGGGCGCGCCCGCGCCTGGTCATTGTCGCCATGTGTGAGAAAAGCCGCGGCAAGCGCCGCAACCACGATCAGCGCCGCCCCCAGGCCCAGCGCCACCGGACTGGGGAGCCGGGGAACGGCGCCGGGGATGGCCCGCTGCAGGACGCCCTCGGGTTCGAACTCTCGCCTTCTGAATGTCGGCACGTACGAGCCACGGGGCAGATCGACGATCACCGGGTCGGCGGCGCCGGGCCCGCTGTAGTAACGCTCGATCGCGCGCCGCAGCCGCGTCGCCTCGACACGCACGATCGGATCGAGTTGCGGGTCGAACTTGGCGTCGCGGCGCAGCACCTCCACGCCGATGGTATAGGCCTTGATGCGGTCGGCCTTGCAGTGCAGCACCGCCTCGACGACGAACCGCAGAAACGAGCCGAGCTGCGGCGAGCGCGAAAACACGTCGCTTACCGTGATGCGGTCGATTTCCGCCCGGATTTCGTCATGCGTCGGCGCATCGCCGACGGCTTTCTGCGTCGTGGTCATGCCGGCTATCGCTGCATTTCGTACGAAACTGCGCGCGGGTGCCGGCCGACATACGGGCCGAGCGCCGCCGATATAAGACAAACCAAGCGGCTCGCGCCGACCTCAGGTAGCGCCTGCTCTCGCGCCGTTCAAGACATTTCGCAAGATATTGAAGGGGCGGACGTATTGCCCCAGCAAAAAAATACGCCACTCGCGCCGCACGGCGCGAACTTGTCGCCGCCCGGCGCGCCTTCCGCGCCGGGCGCAATTGCACTGCACCGGCCTACTTGCGGCGGAGCATGGCGTCGACTGCGTAGCGTCCGGCGCCAGTCAGGAACAACAGAACGTTGCCGCCCATCATCGAAATGTTCTTCCAAAAGTGGCTGCTTTGATTGCCCTGCTGCGCTTCCGGGAAGTTCCAGTAGCGATGCGAACTGAATGTCGCGATGATGAGGAACAGGAACATCACCAGCGCGGTATAGCGGGTGGCGAACCCGACCAGCAGCAGGATTCCGCCGACGAACTCGACCGGCGGGGCGATATAGCCCAGGAACTCCGGCAGGTCGCGACGCGGCATGGTCTTCACGAACCCCGGAACATCCATCAGCTTGCGCCATCCGCTGGACACGAAAATCCACCCGAACATCACGCGCCCTGCCAACAGCAGGAAATCGCGCCACGCGTTCGCCATCCCGTCGGTGCAGGTCAGCCACGACGGCTGCGAACCGGTGTCTTGCATGGACATGAGCTTTCCCCCTTGATTTTTCGACGCTGCTTGTCGCCCGGCGTCGACGGAAGTTTAGCGCAATCCTCCAGCGGCCAAAACGACCCTCGGGCTCTGTGCAATGCCGCGGCGCAACAACGCAAAAAACAAACGCCGGCCCAACGAGGTGGGCCGGCGCATTACGTCGGTGTGGGCAGAGCCAATGCGCCGCCGCCTGCTATTCTTGGCCGATTGCCTTCTTCACGCGGCCGACGAGTTCCGGCGACGCCGACACGATCTTGCCGATCATCGCGTGCAGTTCCTGGTGGCCAGTGGGCTCGATGGCGAGCTTTCGCTTCTCGCAATCGGCAAGGAACTCCTTGTCCTTCATCAGCGCTTCGAACGCCTTGCGCAGCGCCGCCACGCGGTCGGCCGGAACCTCGGGCCCGAGCGCGATCGCGCGCGAGACCGGCGTCCCGGATATGACGAACTCCGCCACGTCACGCTTGTCCGGCGCGGTGACCTCGATCAGCGTGGGCACGTCTTTCAGATACGGCTTGCGCTTCAGCGTGAACTGCACGAGCAGGTTGACCTTCTTCTCGGTGATCCACTGCGGCCGCGAATTGCTGAGATTCTCCCACGACGGCGTCCAGCCGTGAATCTCGCTGCGCTCCATGGCGAGGTTGTTGTCGTTGCCGCTGCGCAGGCCGGTAATGATCTTGTATTTGCCCCCGATCGCATCCTTCAGCAGCGACGCCCAGTGATAGGTAAGGTGGTTTCTGGCGAACGACCCAATGACGATGTCGTCGCGCTTCTTGAGGTCATCGAGCGTCTTGGCGGGGGCGGTGTGCCAAAGCGCCATCATCTGCGAGATCGCGTCGTAGGCGCCGAGCCACTGGAACTTGGCCGACTGAAAGCGCACGCCGGTCGGCGTAAGCTTCTCCGCCAGCACGATGGCGTGAGACAGCAGCATCTTGGTGCCGTCCTGCGCCGCGGACCCGTAAATGTGGTTGGCCGCGATCACGCCGCCGGCGCCGGGCATGTGCTCGACGATGATGTTCGGATTGCCGGGAATGTGCCTGCTCAGGTGATGAGCGATGGTGCGGCCATAGGGATCGAAGCTGCCGCCCGGCCCAGTGCCCATGACGATCGACAGTGTCTTGCCCTTGTAGAAGTCGGCGACCGGGTCGGCTGACGCGGGCGTAACGGCCATCACCGCGGCGGCGACCAGTGCCGAGACGGTCGGAGCCTGCATCCTTGGCATTGTCTTCTCCCCTGTTTTGGTTCGGCCTTCGCGGCTTGCTTCTCGCAAGGCTTCCACAACCGCAGAGGGCGTTCAAGGCGCGTGACGACGCAGCCGGCCGGCCCCGAGGCCGCAACGTAGGTCGCGCGGGACGGTACCGGCGGAACCAAGCTGCCTGCCGTTTCGCCGCTTGCCGGCACTGCAGGCGCTGGCCTATCGTTTTCGCCTGTCGCCTGCGCGCGCACGCGCCGCCATCGGGCATCCAATATCCGGCACCCAACGGAGACGGGCATGCGATTTCCCAGAAACGGCTGGTACACCGCGATCTGGTCGAAGGAGCTCGCCGACCAGCCGATCGCGCGCACGATCCTCGGCGAAAAGCTGGTCCTGTTCCGCGGCGCGAACGGGCGCGCCGGCGCGCTCGCCGACCGCTGCTGCCATCGCGCCGCGCCGCTGTCGCTCGGCCAGGTCGCGGGCGACCGACTGCGCTGCGGCTACCACGGCCTCGAGTTCGATACCGACGGCCGATGCGTGGCGATCCCCGGCCAGGCCGACGTGCCTGCGGGTGCGCAGGTGCGCGCCTATCCGGCGGTCGAGCGCTGGAACGCAGTGTGGGTCTGGATGGGCGATCCGGCGCTGGCCGATCCGGGCAAGATCGTCGAACTGCCCTGGCTCGACAGCAAGGAATGGACCGCGACGCCGAGCTACCTGCACCTTCAGGTCAACGCCCAGCTCCTGATCGACAACCTGCTCGACTACACCCACGTCTCCTACCTGCACGCCGCCACCATCGCCGGCGATCCGCGCGAGGCCACGACCCCGACCAAGACCGAGCGCATCAACGACGGCGTGCGGGTCGGTCGCTGGATGATCGACTTCAAGCCTCCGCCGCTGTTCGCCAAGGCCGGCGGGTTCACCGGCAACGTCGACCGCTGGCAGCATGCGACCTGGAAGTCGCCGTCGACCGTGTACATGGACGTCGGCGCCGCCAAGACCGGAACCGGCGCGCCCGAAGGCGACCGCAGCCAGGGCATCTCGATCTGGTCGACGCATCTTGTCACGCCGGAGACCGACGCGAGCTGTCACTACCATTTCGGCTTCGCGCGCAATTTCGCGCTCGACGACGCGGAGATGTCGCAGCTCCTGTTCAACGGCGCGCGCAACACCTTCCTGGAAGACAAGGCGATGCTGGAGGCGCAGCAGCACAACCTCGAAGCCGGCGACCTCGACGGACTGATGCACATCGGCGCCGACGCGGCGCAACTCCAGGCGCGGCGGATGCTGGCCGACCTGGTGCGGGCGGAGGCGGACTGAAAGCCGGCGCCGGTAATCTCTGAGCGCGGGTCCCGACATCGAATTCTCCCCACCGGCCGTTGATTTGCGTCAAGGCGGCGGCGCGGGCAAACATCGATAAGGACGGTTCCGCGGCCCGGCGGACGGCGCGCGGCCCCGACCAGAATGGAGGCTTCCATGATTCGAAATCTCATGGCCGCGACGCTGATTGCAGCGGCGACGCTGATGCCCGTTCAACCCGCTTCGGCCCAGGACGCGCTTGGCGGCGCACTGCTCGGCGGCGCGGCCGGCGCCATCATTGGCGGCGCAGTGACCGGCCGTGGCGAAGGCGCCGCGATCGGCGCGATCATCGGCGCGACGACGGGCGCTATCATCGCCTCGGAAGGCCGCCGCATCAGGCGCAGTTCGTATTACGATTGGCGCGACGGTTGTTACCTCAGGCGCAGCGACGGCCGCTGGGTGCGGGTGCATCCGCGTAATTGCTACTAGGACAGGCTAAAAGGAGACGGCGCGGCGCTACCCCCCCACGCCCTTCCCCTTCAGCGCCCCGCCGATCTCGTCGAGGATCGCTGGGTCGTCGATGGTCGCGGGCATGGTCCAGGGGTCGCCGTCGGCGATCTTCTTGATCGTACCGCGGAGAATTTTACCCGAGCGCGTCTTGGGCAGGCGCGCCACCGTGATCGCGAGCTTGAACGCCGCGACCGGGCCGATCTTATCGCGCACGAGCTGGACGCACTCGCGCTCGATTTCCTCGTGCGGGCGGTTGACGCCGGCCTTGAGCACGATGAAGCCGCAGGGCACCTCGCCTTTCAGATCGTCCTTGATGCCGAGCACCGCGCATTCGGCGACGTCCTTGTGCGCGGCCAGCACCTCCTCCATGCCGCCGGTGGAGAGCCGATGCCCTGCGACGTTGATGATGTCGTCGGTGCGGCCCATCACGTAGACGTAGCCGTCCTCGTCGACGTAGCCCGCGTCCGCGGTCTTGTAATGGCCGGGGAACTCGGAGAGATAGCTTTCCTTCATGCGATCGTCGGCCTGCCAGAGTGTCGGCAGGCACGACGGCGGCAGCGGAAGCTTCACCACGATCGAGCCCATGGTTCCGCGCGGTAGTTCCTTGCAGCTTTCGTCGACGATGCGCAGGTCGTAGCCCGGCATCGCCACCGTCGGCGAGCCGTGCTTGACCGGTAGCATGCCGAGCCCCACCGGGTTGCCGGCGATGGCCCAGCCGGTCTCGGTCTGCCACCAGTGGTCGATGACGGGTTTCTTCAACAGGTTTTCGGCCCAGACGATGGTGTCGGGATCGGCGCGCTCGCCAGCCAGGAATAGCGTGCGGAATTTCGACAGGTCGTGCTGCGCGAAGAATTTCCCCTGTGGGTCTTCCTTCTTGATGGCTCGGAACGCGGTCGGCGCGGTGAACATGGCGGCGCAGCCGTACTCGGAGATCACGCGCCAGAATGCGCCGGCGTCGGGCGTGCCGACCGGCTTGCCCTCGTAGAGGATCGAGGTGCAGCCGTGAAACAGCGGCGCATAAACGATGTAGCTGTGGCCGACCACCCAGCCGATGTCGGAGGCAGCCCACCACACCTCGCCGGGGCTCACGCCGTAGTGGTTCTGCATGGTCCACTTCAGCGCAACCATATGGCCGCCGTTGTCGCGCACCACGCCCTTCGGGATTCCGGTCGTGCCCGAGGTATAGAGGATGTAGAGCGGATCGGTCGCTTGCAGCGCCACCGGCTCGAGCACGTTGTGGGCCCAGACCACCGCGTGCTCCCAGGTCTTGTGCCAGTCATGGTCGCGGCCGGGCGTCAGTTCCGCCGTGCATTGCGGCCGCTGCAGGATCAGGCAGGCGTCGGGCTTGTGCCGGGCGAGACCGATCGCCTCGTCGAGTAGCGGCTTGTAAGGGATAACGCGGGCGACCTCGATGCCGCAGCTTGCCGACAGGATCACCTTGGGCTTGGCGTCGTCAATGCGGGTGGCCAGTTCCTTCGGCGCGAAACCGCCGAACACCACCGAATGCACAGCGCCGATGCGCGCGCAGGCGAGCATCGCCACCACCGCCTCAGGCACCATCGGCATGTAGAGGATGACGCGGTCGCCTTTCCGGACGCCGAAATTGTGATGCAGGATGCCGGCGAGAATCTCGGTCTTGGTCTGAAGCGCGGCGTAGGTGATGGTCTCTTTCGTACCGGTGACCGGCGAGTCGTAGATCAGCGCGGCCTGCGTGCCGCGCCCGGCTTCGACGTGGCGATCGATCGCGTTGTAGCAGGTGTTGCAGACGCCGTCGGGAAACCAGCGGCCGTAGACGCCGGCGTTCGGGTCGAACGCGGTCTTGGGCTTCTCGATCCAGTCGATGCCGGCGGCCGCTTCCATCCAGAAGCCCGCTGGATCGCGCTGCCAGCGCGCATAGGTTTCGTGATAGCGGCTTGTTTTCGCGTCCATGGCGCTTCTCCCGTAATGATTGTCGCGCCCGCAGCACGTCTAAGGCAAGCGGCTAGATCATCGGTCGCATCTCGGAATCGATCTGGCGCAAGCTTGCCTTCTCCGCTCTAAATGCGCGCCCTGCCCTCGCGCTGCCGGGTCGCTCGTGCAACTGCTCTCCGATCCTGCCTTCATGGCCGTGTCCCTGCTCGGCGTCTGCCTGCTCGGCGTGTCGAAGGGCGGCTTCCTCGGCCTCGGCGTGATGGCGCTGCCGCTGATGTCGCTCTACGTGCCGCCGCTGCAGGCCGCGGCCATCATCCTGCCGACTGCGCTCGCCCAGGACGCGGTCACGCTGTGGGCCTATCGGCGCGACTGGAGCGCCTGGAATCTGAAAATCATGCTGCCCAGCATGGTCTTGGGCATGGGCGTGGCCTGGCTGCTCGCGGCCTCGCTCACCTCCGCGCACATCCGGCTCGCCGTCGGGCTGATCGCGGCGCTGTTCGTGCTGCGGTACTGGCTCGGCGCGCGCCTTGAACGCTTCATGCCGAAGCCCAACGTGGCCAGCGGCGCGATCATCGGCGCGGTCGGCGGCGTCACAACCATGCTCGCCAACGCCGGCGGGCCGGCGTGGCAGATCCACCTCATGCCGCAGAGGCTCGACAAGCTCACCTTCATCGGCACGATCACGATCCTGTTCGCGGCCAGCAACCTGATTAAGATTCCGGGCTTCGCCACGCTCGGTTTCTTGACGCAGGAGAACATGCTGGTCGGGCTCGCGCTGGTGCCGATCGCGGTCGTGGCGAACTACGCCGGCATCTGGCTGATCCGGCGGGTGTCCAACGACGCGTTTTTCCGCATCGCCTATGTGCTGATGATGGTCGTGGCAGTCGAGTTGATCCGAAGCTCGCTCGTGGAGTTGTGGCAAGGATAGGCCGCGCCGATACGACAGAGCGCAATCGGGCGTCATGCAATAATTCGGGTGGCGCGCAGCTTGCTTCTCCGCTTTAGCTATCTGTCGACGCGTTTTCTTCACGCGAACCGGTATCCACTTCGCTTGAAAACGCTACAGGTGCGCCGGCCATGACCATCATCACCGACCCGCTGTTCTACGTTTTCGCCGTGCCGGCGGTGGTGTTTCTCGGCCTGTCGAAGGGCGGCTTCTCCGGCGTCGGCATGGTGTCGACGCCGATGCTGGCGCTGATCATGCCGCCGCTCGAGGCCGCGGCGCTGCTGCTGCCGATCCTGCTGGTGCAGGACGCGTTCTCGGTCTGGGTCTATCGCAAGGTCTGGGACCCCTGGAATCTGAAGGTGCTGATTCCAGGAGCCGTCGTCGGTGTCGGCGCGGCCTGGCTGCTCGCGGCCTACGTTTCGGAGGATTTCGTGCGGCTGCTGGTCGGGCTGATCGCGCTGGGCTTCGTCGCCTACGCCATCATCCGGCGCAACCGTCCGGTGCCCAAGGATCGGCCGCCGGCTGCCAGCGGCGTGGTCTGGGGGGCGCTGTCGGGCTTCACCACCACGCTCATTCAAATTGGTGCGCCGCCGTATTACGCGTTCGTGCTGCCGCAGCGGCTGGAGAAGATGCTGTTCGTCGGCACCACGGTGATGTTCTTTGCCGCCGCCAACGCGATGAAGGTCGCGCCCTATTTCGCGCTCGGCCAGTTCACGACCACGGGCTTGTGGACGTCGCTGGCGCTGTTTCCGCTCGCCATCGCGTCCAATTACCTCGGCATCTATCTCGTGCGCGTCACGCCCGAGGCGATCTTCTACAAGATCACCAACTGGCTGGTGTTCCTGATCGGGCTGGAACTAACCCGGCAGGGCGTCATGGGGCTGATCTACGGGTAGCGGCCCTGTTGAACCCGGACCCGGCGCCGTTCGACTAAGGGCCGAATGGGGCGCGCAGCCCCGATTCCATTGGGGCTCGCCTATGCTCACCATCAAATCCCTGCTGACGCTGGCCGCGCTCGCCGCTCAGGTTCAACAGACCGACATTCGGCAGGACGTCGATGACTGCAGATCCGACAATTTCGCCCTGCGGATCGTTGCCTGCACCCGTCTCGCCGAGAACGTGCGTCTCCTGCCGGAACAGCGCGCGTTTGTCCTGAGCGAGCGCGGTTTCGCCCGCGAGATGATGCACGACGCCGAAGGCGCACTCGCGGACTACGATGCCGCGCTCAAAATTGCGCCGCGCTCGTCCTATGCCTACTTCTCACGCGGCAAGCTTTATCAGCGGAACGGAGAACTGGAGCGGTCGGTCGCGGATTTCGACGAGGCCATCCGGATCGATCCGGACAGTCCGGTCGTCCTCAGCGAACGCGGCCGAAGCCGGCACATGATGGGTGAAAGCCGGCGCGCGCTCGCGGACCTCGACCGCGCGATAGAACTCAGGCTGGGCGTCGCCTACATTCATCGCTACCGCGGCGACGTGCATCGGACCTCGCAAGACAACGACCGCGCCATCGCCGACTACAACGAAGCCATTCGCATCGAGCCGGGCGAGCCCAGCGCCTACGCCGCCCGCGCGGTTGCCCATCAGCAGAAGGGCGACCACGACCGCGCGATTGCCGACTTGAGCGAGCATCTGCGACTCAACCCGCAATCCGACTGGGGCTACAGCCTGCGCGCCGCCTCGCACCGCGCCAAAGGCAACCTCGACCTCGCCATCGCCGACTACAGCGACGTCATCCGCCTCAAGCCCGACACGTTCCCGGTCTTCCTCGACCGCGGCCTCGCCTATCGCGAAAAGGGCGAGCGTGAGCACGCGATAGCCGACCTGCGCGAGGCGATGAAACGCTATCCGGGCTATCAGGTCAAAGCATTGCGCGAATTGCAGGCGCTCGGCGCCGAGACCGAGAAGAAGCCGGGCGTCCTCGACCTGCTCAGATAGGCGGCCGCGGTCTGCGGGCCGCAGCACTGGCGGGCTATTGCGCGGATGCTAGACTTGCCGCGCCATGACCGACACTCCCTACGACACCGGCCTCGACAAGAACCCCGCGAATTTCCAGCCGCTCACGCCGCTCACGCTGCTCGAACGCGCGGCGTCGGTGTTTCCCGATCGCACCGCCATTGTGCACGGCCCGCTGCGCCGGACCTACGCCGAGTTCTACGCGCGCTGCCGCAGGCTCGGCTCGGCGCTGGCGAAGCGCGGCATCGGGCTCGGCGACACGGTATCGGCCGTGCTCGCCAACACGCCGGCAATGCTGGAATGCCACTACGGCGTGCCGATGGCCGGCGCGGTGCTCAACACCATCAACACCAGGCTCGACGCCGCGGTGATCGCGTTCCAGTTCGACCACGCCGAGACCAAGGTGCTGATCGTCGACCGGGAGTTTTCAAGGGTCGTGAAGGAGGCGCTTGCGCTCTGCAAGGCCAAGCCGCTGGTGATCGACTACCACGATCCGGAATTTTCCGGCGCGGGTGAGCGGCTCGGCGGGATCGAGTACGAGGATTTCGTTGCCGGCGGCGATCCCGCTTTCGCGTGGAAAATGCCGGACGACGAGTGGGACGCCATCGCGCTCAACTATACCTCCGGCACCACCGGCGACCCCAAGGGCGTGGTCTATCACCACCGCGGCGCGTATCTCCTCGCCATCGGCAACGTGCTCACCGGCGCGATGGGACGGCACCCAGTCTATCTCTGGACGCTGCCGATGTTCCACTGCAACGGCTGGTGTTTCCCCTGGACGCTGTCGGTGGTCGCGGGCACCCACGTCTGCCTGCGCCAGGTGCGCGCGCGGGCCATGTACGACGCCATCGCGCAGCACAAGGTCACGCACCTTTGCGGGGCGCCGATCGTGATGTCGACGCTGCTGAACGCGCCGGCCGAGGAGAAAAAGCCGCTGCCGCACACGGTCGAGTTCTTCACCGCGGCAGCCCCGCCGCCGGAGGCCGTGCTCGCCGCGATGAAGGCCGCGGGATTCAACGTCACCCATGTCTATGGCCTGACCGAAACCTACGGCCCCGCCACCACCAACGAATGGCACCGCGAATGGGACGCGCTGCCGCCGAACGAACAGGCAGCGAAGAAGGCGCGCCAAGGCGTGCGCTACGTCCCGCTCGAAGCGCTCGATGTGCTCGACCCCGAGACCATGAAGCCCGTACCGCGCGACGGCGAGACCTTGGGCGAGGTCATGTTCCGCGGCAACGTGGTGATGAAGGGGTATCTCAAGAACAAGGCTTCGACCGAGAAGGCGTTCGAAGGCGGCTGGTTCCACTCCGGCGATCTCGGCGTGATGCATCCGGACGGCTACGTGCAGCTCAAGGACCGTTCCAAGGACATCATCATCTCCGGCGGCGAGAACATTTCATCGATTGAAGTGGAGGACGCGCTCTACAAGCACCCCGCGGTGCAGGCTGCCGCCGTGGTGGCGAAGCCCGACGACAAATGGGGCGAGACGCCGTGCGCATTCGTGGAGTTGAAGCCGGGCGCGAAGGCAACGCCGGAGGAGCTGGTGGCGTGGTGCCGGACAAATCTCGCCGGCTACAAGGTGCCGCGGTTTGTGGTGTTCGCGGAACTGCCGAAGACAAGCACGGGGAAGATTCAGAAGTTCAAGCTAAGGGAAATGGCGAAGGGGGTGTGAGACGCCGCAGCGCGGTGCTGTCCAAAATACAAAGGGCGATCCCGAAGAACAGCCCGCTGCTCATCCCTTGATATCTTGCGCCTCAGCGCGAATTGAACTGATAGCTCGGATCGAACATCCGGTCGTAATGCTGGCGATCCATGCGCGAGCGGTTTTCCAGCCCGAACGGCGAATTAAAGGGCGACGTGTTTCGATCGACGCCGAAATACAGTCCGCTCCGGGACGATCCGCCGTCGCGCGTGTCCGGCAAGGCATTGGAGTTCGGCGAGCGGAACTGCCGCGCCTGCTCCTCCAGATTGAACTTCGGCGCCCAGTTGGTATCGCCGCCTTCGACGGTGAATGCGGACGCCGGTTGCGCCAGCAGCACGCCAGCGGCGAGCACCGCGACGCATAGCCGGGCGGCGCGGAGCGAACGGAGGATCGGGCTGGACTCGTTTTGCATTGCAGCGGCAGCCTAGAAGCCGGCTGGACCGCGGTCAATCGGGCAGCGGACGCCATCCCCGCCCCCGCCTCGAATTGCGGCAATCGGCTACCGCGCCGCTCCTCCGGACCCGATTGTCCGCCATCCGCGCCTGCCCTAACCTCGCGGCCAAAGCCGAAAACCGGGGAGGATGCCATGTTGGCCAAGGAACCGACCAATAGGGTCCCAATGGGGCCCGTCGTCGCCGCCGCGCTCGCGGCCATGGCGCTGACACATTCGTCGCCCGCCGCCGCGCAGGGCTTTTCCGGCAAAACCATCGAACTGATCGTCGGCGGCGGCGCGGGCGGCGGCTACGACATCTACGCGCGCACCGTGGCGCGGCACCTCGGGCGCCACATCGCGGGGAACCCGACCATCGTAGTCAAGAACATGCCCGGCGCGAGCAGCAACAAGGCCGCGCAATACATTTCGGCGGTCGCGCCGAAAGACGGCACTTCCATCGGCGCCATCATGCCGGGCGCGATCATGGGCCCGCTGCTCGACGACAAGACCAAGCCGATGTTCGACCCGACCAAGGTCCAGTACATCGGGACCGCCAACAGCGGGACGCGTGTCTGCGTGACGCTCAAGGGCACCAAGATTTCCAGGTTCGAGGACACCCGCACGGTGCCGGCGAAGTTCGGCGGCTCGGGTCCGAACGACTCGACCTACGAATACGGCTACCTGCACAAGCGCACCGCCGGCGCGATCTACGACGTGGTCGCGGGCTATCGCGGCACGCCCGACATGGCGCTCGCCATAGAACGCGGCGAGCTCGACGGCGTCTGCGGCTGGGACTGGTCGAGCTTCAAGTCGCAACGGCCCGACTGGCTGCGCGACAACAAGGCCAACGTGCTGCTCCAGGTCTCGCTCGAACCGCACCCTGAGCTGACCAAGATGGGCGTGCCGCATGTGATGAAGTTCGTCGCCAATCCCGACGACCGCAAGGCGGTGGAGCTTGTGATCAGCCAGAGCGTGTTCCAGCGTTCCTATATCGCGCCGCCGGAGACGCCGCCGGCACAATTGACGGTCCTGCGCCGTGCCTTCGACATGACCATGGACGATCCGCAGTTCCGGGCCGACGCCGAGAAATCGCGCGTCGACATCGAGCCGCTGTCGGGCGAGAAGGTGCAGGAGCTGGTGGAGAAGCTCTACAAGTCGCCGAAGGACATCGTGGAACGCGCGCGGAAGTCGATCCGCTAGCGCTGCCGAGTCACGACGCGCGCGCCTTCGATTGCGAGCGGCGAAAGAGCAACGCCGCCCGCGCGGTCGATCGGTTCGATTTCCACTTCGGCGGTCCGGCCCGCGAGGCCGAGGCGGCGCACGGCATCCGAGATGTTGAACTGAAAGCGCTGCGGACCGCTTGCCGCCGACGGCATGAGCGTGAGCCGGCCGACTTCCATGGCCGCGCCCGCACTGCCCAGCAGACGCACGACGGCGCCCGGATGACCGCCGGCCGGCAGAGCGGCAAGGCGTATGCCGACCTCCAGCGTCAGCGTCGCCGCATTGGGCAGCGGCACTTGCACGGTGGCGCGAACCGGCGCCGCGCGGTCCTGCGCCCGCCCGGCAACGCCGAGAACAACCAGCAGCGCCAGCGCAAACAGTGCGGCAAATGTCAGGGCACGAGTCACAACCATGGCAAGGAGACCGGCGCTCAGATAACCACAATCTCGACGCGGCTCAGCCGGACGTCGGCTGCGTTCGGCGCGTTGCTCCTGCATGTCGGCAAAAGCTGCACAGTCAGCCGGTCGCCGCGCATCGCACGCGAGCCGTTCATGCGAGACAGCGCGGGCGTGAGGTCGATGCAGACGGTCGAACCGCGGGAATTGCCGTGGTGCGCATTTGCGCCGTTGCCGCCGAAGAATCCGAAGCTCGTCACATAGCCGGGATCGCCCGGCCGCATCCGCGCCGACGCTTCGCCGCCGCAGTACACGCGGACCCGCGTCGTGATGTCGGGCGGCGGCTCGATCCCGCAAAGCATCGCGAACACGTAGCGGCGGCCTGCGGGCGTCCGGCCGGGCCGCCCGGCCATCGCCATCGGTCCGCCGATCTCGCCGAGCGCGGCGCCGAGCGGAACGGAAACCGCCATGGGCCGGTCGCGTGAGGCGACATGGCGCGTCTGCGCGGATGCAACGCGGATCGACGCGCCGGAGGCGAGCGGAATTTCGCCGCGCCCGCCTGAGCCCGCGCAGGCCAGCAGGCTCTGCCCGAATTCGCGAAACGCGCGCAGCCGCGCCGCTGCCCGGTCGCCACGCGGGATCGCCACATCGGCCGCGAACGGCCCGTCGTCGTCGTAGCGGTAGCCGAGCGGAGGCGTCGCGCCGAGGTTTCCGGCCGCGACATTCCAGGGCGAACCGTCCGGAGCATAGAAATTGTTCTCGAACACGAATTCGCGCCACATCGGGTCCGGGCTGTTGGCGTTGCCGCGCCGGTTCCATTCCGTCCAAAGGCGGTCGACGTTGGCGTGATGCAGGAAGAACAAGGGATCGCGGGCCGACAGCGGCGTGTCCGCCATGTCGCCGCCGAGCGCGATGTGGACGCCGTCGTGCGGATTGAATTCAAGCTCGGTCTTGGCGCCTTCGACCTGCTGCCAGCGCGGATCGATGCCGTTCTGTCCGAACGGCCGCGTGCTGCCGAATGCCTCGAAGTCCGGGCTCTGCATGATGCGCGAGATCACAGGCAGGCCGACCATGTCGTCCTCGAACTGCGCGTTGCGCGGCATGCCGGGCCGGGAATGGTTGAGCGGGTTGGTGCGGCGGTCGCCGGCCGCAAACGCCGCCGGCACGCCGCGTTGCAGCGTCCAGTCCCAGTACGGCAATGCGAAGTCGGGCCTGCCCGAAAGCTCGCGGCAGATCGCCTCCAGCGCCACGAGATAGGCGCGGTGCCAGGGCAGGAAATACCAGTTGCCGTGCGGACAGTGCTGGCGATGGATGTCGGCAAAGCGAAGCCAGTTGCGCGGGTCGGAGCGCGGCAGCGCCTTCATCGCCGCGACCGCGCGGCGGTAGGCGACAAGATCAGGATCGTTGGCCGCCATGGCGCGGAGCGAACGGCGCACCCCGACTGCGTCCTGCGCATGCGGCCGCGCCAAACCGAGCACCGCGAGCGAAGCGCCGCCCGCGGCCAGAAACGCGCGCCTGCTCAGCGCAGATGCCCCAATTCCCCGCATGGCGTAGGCGTAGCGAACGCCTTCCGGCAAACCAATCCCGGCGCCGCGATTGTTGCGCGGCGTGGTTAGTACGGTTGGTTAGCGTGCCCGGTTAACGGCGCAGTTCATCCTGTCTCGCGGGCCGTTTGGATCGATCGCTCGCCGCTGGCCGGGCGGTCCGTTCGGCGGCGGCGGCGCAACACCGGACGGTGTCCAGGGTGCCGGATCCCAGACCGATGAAACAACACCGCCGGCCACCCCTACAGGGTGCCGGCGGCGGAAACTGAACAGAAATACGCTTGGATTGTCGGTGGGCTAGTGCAGGCTGACCTCGGGCCCTTGACGCAGGCGCTCGATTTCGTCCTTCACCAGCAACTTACGGCGCTTCAACTCGGCGATTTTGAGATCGTCGGACGACGGGTGGCTTATAGCGTCGGCGATCTCCTGCTCAAGCGCCTGATGGCGCCGCTCCAATTCCGACAGATGGGCGTGAATGGTCATATGGGATGGCTCCTAAGGACAGTTCAGACAACACCCCTGACTCGTTCAGTTTGACACGCACCCCCCGGCAAGTCGATTGCGACTTCATTTTGCGGCGCGGGAAATCCCCATTATTTGATTTTTCACCATCCGGGCCCGCCTTGAATCGGCCTTGAGAAAATGACGATAATATCTATCTCAATTGGTGCGCTGAGAGGCGGGCTTAGCCATCGGCGGCTGCCGCCTCGTTGTACTGCAAACGGCGAAAGTCATGCGTTATCAGGATTTTGTATTGGTTCCTGGATTTGCGCCCGCCGGGGGGAGTTCCGCCAAGACCGCCGATGAGGCGTTCCAGGCAGCGGCAGCGATGAAGCAAGAGGATGACAGCGAGCTTCGAACGCAGTTGGCCCGGCTGCGGCAGGAGCACCGCGATTTGGACGCCGCGATCGAGGCGCTCCATAACGCCCCCGGTTCCGACCTGTTGCAGGTCCAGCGGCTCAAGAAGCGCAAGCTTGTCCTGCGCGACCGGATCATCCAGATCGAGGACCAGCTCACGCCCGACATCATCGCCTGAGCCGGGTACGCCCGCAGGATGGAACCGGCCCGGAGCTATGCACAGGTCGGCGCCGGCGGTGAGCTTGGCGGCGGGGTTCGCCCGCAATGATGGACTTTTGGTCGTCGATCTGCTACCGACCCCCGACTCGGCGAGCCTTTTGAGGCTCCCATCCCGTCCGGCATCCAGATTTGGACTTCAGAAGGAACGACGCGTGCAGGTTCTCGTCCGTGACAACAACGTCGACCAAGCCCTCAAGGCGCTCAAGAAGAAGATGCAGCGCGAGGGCATTTTCCGCGAGATGAAGCTTCGCGGTCATTACGAAAAACCCTCCGAAAAGCGGGCCAGAGAAAAGGCCGAGGCGGTGCGTCGCGCCCGCAAGCTCGCCCGCAAGCGCGCCCAGCGCGAAGGCCTGATCCCGATGAAGCCGAAGCCGGCGTTCGGCGGCCCCGGCGGCGGACGCGGCGGCCCCGGCCGT
>Ga0194131_10000557_pt1 | contig 63328 bp, 47 predicted proteins | sample TA2KigO120mmetaG_FD_148631 | JGI IMG/M metagenome (GOLD analysis project Ga0194131, IMG submission 148631) | Freshwater microbial communities from Lake Tanganyika, Tanzania - TA2015053 Kigoma Offshore 120m | ecosystem: Environmental > Aquatic > Freshwater > Lake | place: Tanzania: Lake... | reverse complement strand
GCGTCTGCTTCACGCACTCGGCGGTGTCCATCGTGTCGCAGGTCAGCATGGACTGCGTGACGACCGGATGCCCGCCGCCGAGGACGACTCCGCCGCGCGCGGGGTCGCCGATGGTGACTTCACGCGACTTGCGGTGCTGGAACAGGTACGGTGAGGCGCAATACTGCATCGGAACAATCACTTCGCCGGCGCGGGCTCGGGCTGCGGAACCTCCGCCGGGCGGTTCGCGGGCTCGACGACGGTCTCCTGCTCATACAAGGACTTGATGAGCGGCAGGCGCTTGATGTCAAAGAACGTGACATAGAGCATGAACGAGATGAGCAGCACCGCGAACGCGGTGGTTACGTATTCCTGAATGCGCGCGCTCACGGGCTTTCGGCGGATGCGCTCGATGACTGAAAGCACGATGTGCCCGCCGTCGAGCACGGGGATGGGGAGGAGATTCAGGATGGCAAGGTTGATGTTGAGGAGCACGAGGAACTTCAACGCGAGCCGGTAGTCCGTGGCGACCTGCGCGCCGAGCATGCCGAGGATGCCAACCGGGCCGCTCAAGTCCTTCGCGCCGACCCCGGTTTCCTTGGAGTGAACGAGCGCGCCGATGGTCGTCGCCATCTGGTCGAGGACGTCGGCGACGAGTTCCCACGGTTTCGGTCCGGGCTTGACGAGCTGGTAGGCCTCGACCCCGCTGCTGCCGACTTCAATGCCGATGCGGCCGTCATTGGTGGCGGGGTTGAGCACCGGCGTGACCTTGAGCTCGACGCGTTCGCCGCCGCGCTTGACTACGATCGAACACTCCTGCCCGGGCCGCTTGTTGATGTGCTCGATCAACTGTTTCTGGCCCATGATCGGCTGGCCCGCGAACTCGATGACTTCATCCCCGGCCTTGAGACCCGCGCGCTCGGCGGCTCCGCCTTCGATCACGCGCTTGATCATCGGGTGATCGCGAGGGTCGAGATTGAGCATCTTCAAGCCGATGTCCTTCTGCGTCTTGACGGGAAGCTGGTAGGTCGTCTCCACACCCGCGCGCTCGATGACGACCGGGATCACATTCGTCCGCGCGAAGACGGTGTGCATGAACACATCTTCCCACGATTTCACCACACGGCCGTTGACGCGCACCACGCGATCGCCGGCCTTGATGCCGAGGCGGGCTTCGTCGGAATCAGGCGACACGTGGCCGATAATGGAGGGATTGATGCGGACAGGCAGCCCTGTGAAATAGAGAACCGTGGCGAGGGCGAAGCCGAGGACGACATTCATGAACGGCCCGGCGAAGGCGACGAGGATTTTGGAGAGCGGCGTGACCGGGGGCAGCGGCTCCTGCTTGTCGTGCTGGCCCTCGAGTGTCTCGCTCGTGACCATCTGCGGCAGCTTGACGAACCCGCCCGCGGGAATCCACCGGACGGAATACTCGATGCCGTCGCGGGTCCACGCGTAGATTTTCGGCCCGAAGCCGACGGCGAACGCCTCGACCTTCAGCCCGCGCTTGCGCGCGACCCAGTAATGGCCCCACTCATGGACAAAGATCGCCGCGCCGAACAGCACCACTACTGCCGCGACGATGTAGAGGAAGTTGAACAGGGCGGCAAGTGTCATGATGGGCGCCGGTTATCCGGCAGGGGCGCGAATGTATCGGCTGCCCTGCCATAAGGCAACTTGCGAAGGGGTTCCGTTCAATCTCCGCCGAGGTCGCGTCTCACGCCGCGGCCTCGGCGCGCGCCCACGCATCGGCGGCGAGAATCTGCGCGAGTGTCGGGTGCTCCACCGGACGGTGGCGGTCCATTACCCGCGCAACCGTTTCGGTGATGCCTACGAAGGTGAGCTTGCGATTGCAGAAGGCATCAACCGCAACCTCGTTCGCAGCATTCATCACCGCGGGCAGCGTGCCGCCGGTTTCGCCGGCGCGACGCGCGAGATTCAGCGAGGGGAAGCGCTCCAAGTCGGGTTCCTCGAAGGTCAGACTGCCGTAACCCGCGAGGCTTGTCTGCACGCGTCCGCTCGGCGCGCGCTCGGGATACGTGAGCGCATACTGGATGGGCAGGCACATGTCGGGCGTGGACAGTTGCGCGAGCATCGAGCCGTCCACGAACTCCACCATCGAGTGGATCACGCTCTGCGGATGCACGACCATGCGCACGCGGTCCATGCCGATGTCAAACAGCCATCGCGCCTCGATCATCTCGAGGCCCTTGTTGAACAGCGTCGCGGAATCAATCGTGATCTTGCGGCCCATGACCCACGAGGGATGCTGCAACGCGCGTTCGACGGTGATCCCGGCAAACTTCTCCTTCGGCCAGAGCGCCTTGTCGCGGAACGGCCCGCCGCTGGCGGTGAGCCAGAGATTGCGCACGGACTCGGGCGGCTTGCCGTCGAGGCACTGGAAGATCGCCGAGTGCTCGCTGTCCACGGCGAGCACACGGACATCGTGCTTGCGCGCCTCGCTCATCACGATTTCGCCGGCCATCACGAGGATCTCCTTCGACGCGACGGCGATGTCCTTCCCGGCACGGATGGCCGCGAGCGCGGGTTTCAATCCCGCGGTGCCCACGATGGCAATGAGCACGATGTCCGCGCCGGGCAGGGTCGCGAGTTCGATCAGGCCCGCGTCACCGCTGCATACGCGGGTCGTCGTGCCGAGCAGCGCCTGCAACTCTGCCGCCTTTGCCGGGTCGGTGATGCTAATGGCCTCCGGTTTGTGCTGCCTCGTCTGTTCGAGGAGCAGTTCGGCATTGTTGCCCGCCGCGAACCCGAGCAGGCGGATGCGGTCCGGCAGGTCCATGGCCACCTTGACCGTGCTGGTGCCGATGGAGCCGGTGCTGCCGAGCAAAACGACGTTCTTCATCCGTGAGTCAGCACATGCCGCAGATACAGATACATCAGCGGCGCATTGAACAGCAGGCTGTCGAGCAAGTCGAGGATGCCGCCGATGCCGGGAAAGAACCCGCCGGAATCCTTCACGCCGGCCTCGCGCTTGAAGAGCGACTCGATGAGGTCGCCGATGACCGCGGCGGTCGCGAGGATCAAGCCGAGCACGACGGCGTGCGTGGTGGTCATGCCGGGCAACCGCGCCCCGGCAAGGTGCGCGAAGAGGACGCTTGCGCCGGTGCTGACCAGCAGCGCGCCGCCGAACCCTTCCCACGTTTTCCCCGGACTGATGCGCGGGATCATCTTGTGCCGGCCGAAGAGCGAGCCGGCGGCGTAGGCACCGGTGTCGCTGAACTTCGTGACGAGAATGAAGTAGAGCACGTAGTAGGGACCGTGCCCGCCGATGCCCGGGAAGTAATTGATCTTCTGGATGAAGTTCAGCAGCCACGGCACATACATGAGGCCGAAGAGCGTCGTCGAGATCGCGAGCAGGCCGGCCGCGTTGGTCTTCGAGAGGAACTGCCGGATGCACAACCCGAGCACGAACAGGATGAGAAAGCTCGTCTCGAAGTCGTTCACGCGCGACGGCGTGTTGTGGATGCCGAGCTTGCCGGCGCAATGGAGGAATGTCCCGGCCATCAGCAGCAAGCCGCCGAAGACGCCCCATTTCTTGAAGCACACGAGGCCGCGCTTCTCGACGAGGCTGTAGAATTCGATCAGCCCGAGTCCGGCGAGCGCGAGCATCAGAAGCAGGAAGACCGTGTTCGAGATGAACGCGTTGCCGGAGAACATCGCACCGAGCATGACCGCCCAGAGCACCAGCGAACTCGCGAGCCGGCGCAGGAAGGTCTTGCCCTTCGAAGGCGTCGGTGCCGGCTGGGTTGTTGGGGCGGGGTCCACGGGGCGGCGGTTGCTTGGGTGGAATCGTTACACGGGTTGCCCCGGGTTGCCGAGCGTGTTTCCCGGTCTCACACGCCGCCAAAGCGCCGGTGGCGCCGGGTGAATTCCTCGAGCGCCTCGAACAGGTGCTGCTTGCGGAAGTCCGGCCACAGGGTCGGAGTCACGACGAGCTCGGTGTAGGAAATCTGCCAGAGGAGGAAGTTGCTCACGCGCATCTCGCCGCTTGTGCGGATGAGCAGGTCCGGGTCGGGCCAGTGGCGCGTGTCGAGGTGTTGCGAAATCACCTGCTCATTGATCTCGGCGGGATCGATGGTGCCGCGGCGGGCCTTCTCCGCGATGGCACGAACGCCCTCGATGATCTCCTGACGCCCGCCGTAGCTCAGCGCGAGGATGAGCGTGAGGCCGGTGTTCTTCGCGAGCGACGCCTGGGCCTTGCGAATCTGCTCCTGCACGGGCTCGGGCAGCCGGTAGATCTGGCCGATGACTTCGAGCCGCACGTTGTGCTTCTGCAACTCGGTGATCTCCGACTTGATGAAGCGAAGGAGCAGCGACATGAGCATGGCCACTTCGTCCTTCGGGCGGTTCCAGTTTTCGACGGAGAAGGCGTAGAGCGTGAGATACTTGATGCCAAGCTCGCCGCATGCGCGGACGGTCGCGCACACCGCCTCGACGCCCTGCCGGTGGCCTTCCACGCGCGGCAGCATGCGTTGCTTCGCCCAGCGGCCGTTCCCATCCATGATGATGGCGACGTGCGTAGGGACGGCGGCCTTGGCTTGCGGGCTGAGTTGGGGCGAGTGGCTGCTCACACGCGAACGAGTCTCGGGTTCGGGTCGCTTTACTGGACGAAAATCGTCTGCTCCCGCGCGGGTCCGACCGAGGCGATGGCGAGCTTCGCGCCGGTCAGTGCCGCGAGTGACTTCAAGTAGCTGCGCGCCTTTTCGGGCAATTGTTTCCAAGTGCTCGCCTTGTCGGTGGGTGTGCCCCAGCCGGGGAATTCTTGATAGACCGGTTCGCACTTCGCGAGGAGCTCGACATCGTTCGGCACGTAATCAAAGCGCTTGGTGCCGACGCGATACGCGACGCAGACCTTGATCGTGTCAAGGGTGTCCAGGCCGTCCAGATTGGTGACCGCGAGCCGGTCGATGCCGTTGACCATCGTCGCGTGGCGAGTCGCCACTGAATCAAACCACCCGCAGCGCCTCGCCCGGCCCGTTGTCGCGCCGAACTCGCGGCCCATCGCGTGCAGCATGTCGGCGATCTCCGCGTTCTCGGTGGGAAGCGGCCCTTCGCCGACGCGCGTCGTGTAGGCCTTCATCACGCCATAGACCACATCCATGCGGTGTGGCGGCACGCCCGAGCCGGTGCAAGCGCCGCCCGCCGTGGTGTTCGACGAGGTCACGAATGGATACGTGCCGTGGTCGATGTCCAGGAATGTCCCTTGTGCGCCTTCGAACAGGATGTCGCGGCCGCGCCGTATCGCATCGTGCAGGAGCACGACCGTGTTCGCCACGTAGGGAGCAAGCCGGTCGCCCGCCGCCCGATACGCGGCGTGAACCTGTTTGAACGACAGCGGCGCAGCGCCCATGGCCTTGAGCACCGCGTTGTTCTCCGCGACCCGCGCGCGGAGTTTCTCCTCGAAGCGCGCCGGATTGATCAGGTCGATCATTCGCAAGCCGACGCGCGCGGCCTTGTCGCCGTAGGTGGGGCCGATGCCGCGCTTGGTTGTGCCAATCTTGTTGCGACCCTTGGCGGCTTCGCGCGCCCCGTCCAGCTCGCGGTGGTAGGGGAAGACAACGTGCGCGGTCTCGCTCAGCACGAGATTGCGCGGCGTGACCTTGATGCCGAGCCGGTGCAGGCCGTCCATTTCCGTGACGAGTCCCACCGGGTCCACCACGACGCCGTTGCCGATCACACACTGCTTGCCGGCGCGCAGGATGCCCGAGGGGATGAGGTGCAGCACGTATTTCTTCGGCCCGAGAAAGACCGTGTGGCCGGCGTTGTTGCCGCCCTGCGTGCGGACGACGATGTCCGCGCGCTCGGTGAGCACGTCAATGATCTTGCCCTTGCCTTCGTCGCCCCACTGGGCGCCGACGAGAATCGTATTCGCCATAAGTCCTCTGCCCGCGCGGGCAAGAAAAAACCCCGAAGTGTAAACTCGGGGCACGCCGCGCTATTTACGCGCAGACGCTAGGAGGCGACCTGGTCGAAGTCAATCTTGCATTCCCCTGTTTGAATTCGCGTGTGCGCAAGCTTGCGTGTCGCAAGCGTCGCCAGAGTCCTGCCGCGCTGCATGGGCAAATTGACGTTCGCGGTTTCGGCATCTCCCCGCCGGGTCTTGGTGGTGGACGATGAAGCCAACCTCACCTTTCTGCTCCAGGCCCTTTTGAAGACCGAGGGATGGCGCGGGGTTCGACCCGGCTCGCAAGCCCAACCGCCTCCACGGCGCGGGACTCATCGGCATGGCGAACGCGCCCACCCCCTCGGCGGCCGTGTCCGCGTCATCTCCGCGCCTCGCGAGGGCACGCAAGTCATCGCCCAATTCCCGCTCAATGAGTCCGGCGCCGAATCCCTCCGTCGCGGCACCGGCGCCCCGCCGTTGCGCGCGCACCTCGGGGACTTCTCCCGCGGGCTCGCGCGGTAGACGCCTTTTCCCCTTTCACCCCGCGGGCTTCCCCGCTAAGTCTCCGCCGTGCGCCTGCCCGCCGATTACCACATGCACACGCCGCTGTGCCGTCACGCGACCGGCGAGCCCACGGAATACGCCGCGCGCGCGCTGGAACTTGGCCTCACCGAGATTGGCTTCACCGATCACTCGCCGATGTTGCGGGACGACTTCGACGACTGGCGCATGCGCAACGACCAGCTCGACGACTACGTTGACAAGGTCTGCAAGGCCCGCCGGGACCACCCGCGCCTCACCATCAAGCTCGCCCTCGAAGTAGATTACCTGCCGGGCCACGAGGATTGGATTCGCGACCTCGCCGCGCGCCACCCGTGGGATTACTTCATCGGCTCCGTTCACTACGTCTCCGACTCTTGGGCCGTGGACAACCCCAACAAACTCTCCGAGTGGAAGCACCGCGACGCGTGGGAAGTGTGGTCCGTCTATTTCGACAGGCTCACGATGGCGGCTGCGACCGGGCTATTCGAGATCATCGGCCACGCGGACCTCCCGAAGAAGTTCGGCCATCGGCCGCAGCGCGATTGCACGCCGCTCTACGAACGCTTCCTCGCCGTCGCAAGGCAGACCGGCACCGCAATCGAGCTCAACACCGCGGGCCTGCGCAAGGATTGTCGCGAGGTTTATCCCAACCGCGCGCTGCTCGAAGTCGCCTTCCGCCTCGGCGTGCCCGTCACCTTCGGCTCGGATGCGCACGCGGCGGCCGAAGTCGGGCTGAATCTCGGCGACGCCGTCGAACTCGCGCGCGGCGTCGGCTACACCACGAGCCTGCGATTCACCCGACGCCAAAGCGAAGTGGTTCCGATCGAACCCGCGTGAATCGCGGCCTTTCGGAGTGTGGTGGGAAAGTATGGCGCGACACCGCTTGCCGCTGGAGGGGCACCGGGATGCCGGAGCGCCATTGTCAGTCCGCCGTTTTGCCGCGCTTGCGGAGCCAGAGGAAGAATTCCTCCTCCTGCATCTGGAGCATGGTGGTGGCTTCGGGGTAGTCGGGGTCGGCATGGACGTGGAGGTCGGCGATCTTCACGACGCCGTCCACGGCAAGCTCGAGGCGGTAGCGGCCGGTCTCCACGGGGCGTCCAAACGCGCCGCCGGCGAGGCGGCCCATCGTCTCTTGCACGGCGCGTTCCATCGCGTCTCTGGCGATGGATTGCGTGGGGTCGAGGCCGAAGCGCTGGAGGGTCTCGGCTGCCACCGGGTCGGTGTTGATTTCGTCTGGAGTGAGGGTGCCGTTCTTGTCGGTGTCGAGCCGGTCGAACAAGTCGCCGGGGCCGCGTCCGCTAAAGAGCCCGCCGAGGCCGCCGGCCGCGCCCGCCGGTGGCGCGTTGGTGCCGCGGGCTTGGCCTGCTTGGGCGCCTCCGGGACGGCCTTTGCCTTGTCCGCTGCCGCCGGGGCCGCCGGCGGGTCGCTGCGGTGTGGCTTGCGGGCCGGCACCTTCGGCCCCCGCGCCGGGGCCGCGTCCGCCGCCGCCACCAGCAAGTCCACCAAAGCCGCCGCCAGGGCCACCGCCGGTGCGGGCGCGGCGGAGGTCCCACGTGATGACTTGGAGTCCGGCGTTGGTGCGGACGGGCAGGTCGCGCACGAGTTTCCCGTCGGTGTCGGTGATCTTGAGCGCGGCTTGCTTGGCGTCCTTTGGCAGCGAGAGGAAGATGTTCGCGCCCGCGGCGGGATTCTGGCCGGTGAAAAACTGCTCGCCATAGTAGCGGCGGGTGATGCTGCCGGCCCAGAGCGTGGCGGGCTGGGGTTTGAAGAGCTGCACGTCGGCGAGCGAAGTGTCCTTCGTGACTTGGCGGAGCAGCGCGAGGTCGTGAATCCACAGTCCGCGCCCGTGCGAGGCGGCGACGAGTTCGCCGGCCTTCGCGGAGATGGCGAAGTCATGCACGGCGACGGTGGGCATATTGCACTTGAGGCTGGACCATGACTGGCCGCGGTCCACGCTGGTCCACACGCCGAACTCGGTGCCGAGGAAGAGCAGGTTGGGATTCTCGATGTCCTCGCGGAGACAGCGGGTGGTATGCTCGGGGAGGTTGGCCATGAGCGGCCTCCACGTGGCGCCGAAATCTTCAGTGGCGAAAATCCACGGCTTGTCGTCATCGGAGCGGTGCCCGTCAAACGTGACGTAACAGCGGCCTTCCTTGAAGCGCGAGGCTTCGATGGTGCTGACCCATCGCGGGCCGGGGATGTCCTTGAGGTTCGCGGTGAGGTTGTTCCAAGTGTGGCCGCCGTCCTTGGTGATCCAGAGCCAGCCGTCGTCGGTGCCGGCCCAAAGCACGTCGGGATTCAAGGGCGACTCGGACAGCGCGCTCAGGGTGCCGCGGCGCGTCCGGGTGAGCTCGGGCGAAATCTGGCGGAGCTTTTCGCCGCGATCCAGCGAGCGGTAGACGAACTGGGCGCCGCAGTAGAAGACTTTCGCGTTGTGAGCCGATAACGTGAAGGGCGTCTTCCAGTTGAACCGGAGCGTCGAGCCGCGTGGTGCCTCGGGCCGGATGCGCCCGCGCTCGCCGGTGCGGATGTTCACGCGGCCCATGACGCCGTTTTGGGATTCGAAGTAAACGAGGTCGGGGTCGTCGCGGTCCACGGCGCACATGAAGCCGTCGCCACCGCCGATGGGCAGCCAGTCTTCGGCGGTCGGGCCGGTGCGCGAGCGCAACATGCTCGGGCCCGCCCACGTGCCATTGTCCTGCAAACCTCCGTAAACTCGGTAGAGCCTGCGGGAGTCCACGGCCACGTGATAGAACTGCGCAAGGGGCAGCGTGTTCACGAACTCCCACGTCTTCGCGCGGTCGTGCGTCTCGTAAAAGCCGCCGTCGCCGCCAAGGATGATGTGACGGCCGTCGCGCGGATTGATCCACATCGCGTGATGGTCGGCGTGGACGCTCCGGCCCGCGTCGGAACGGAAGGTCTTGCCGCCGTCGGTGGACATGTGCAGCGAGATGCCGAGCACGAAGATGAACTTGTCGTCGTTCGGGTCCACGTGGATTTTGCTGAAGTAGAACGGGCGCGGGTTGAGGCTGTTGATGCGCTCCCACTTCTCGCCGCCGTCGGTGGACTTGTAAACGCCGCCGGTCTGGAAGCCCTCCTTGCCCTGCCGCTCCTGCACGTTGGCATTTTGACCGCCGAGCTGCGCGGCGAAGGCGTTGTTCCCACCGCCTCCACCGCCACCGCCGCCGCCAAAACCCTGCGGCCGCTGCCCGAGCGTGACTTCGATGGTCTGAGGCTTGTCGTCGCGCTTGACGATGAACTTCACCTTGTCCTGCGGTTTCTGGTCGCGGATGCGGTCGAGCAACGCCTCGTAGGACTCGATCTTCTTTCCGTCGAGCGTGGTGATGATGTCGCCGGGCCTGAGCCCGCCGGAATCCGCGGGACCTTCGGGGATGACCGTGAGGAGTTTCGCGCCGCCGTCGGCGTTTTCGCCTGTGAGTCCCATGTAGGCCGTGCCGGTGCGCGTGGCGTTCGTGGGACCGGTGCCGATCTTCTCGGACTCGACGACGGCGAAGAGCGTCCTGGGATTCTTCCGGAAATAGGTGAGGCCGATGCGGCCCAAGTTCACGGTGGGCAGGCCGTTGGTGCATTTCTTCCATGTCGCGCCGCCGTCGGTGGTTTTGTAGAGGCCGGAGCCTGGAGCATGACGCTTCACCGGGTCGTTGCCGTCGAACGGGTCGCGCAAGCGCTCATACATCGCGGCGAAGAGTTCGTTGGGGTTCGCCGGATTCATCACGAGGTCAATGCAGCCCGTCTTGTCGTCCACGAACAGCACGCGGTCCCACGTCTTGCCGCCGTCCTTCGTGCGATAGACGCCGCGTTCCGGATTCGGCCCCCACAAGCGGCCGAGCGCGCCGACATACACGATGTCTGGATTCTTCGGATGGATGGCGATGCGGCCGGTTTGAAAGATTCTCTCGAGGCCCATGTTCTTCCATGTCTTGCCGGCGTCGGTGGACTTGTAAACACCGTCGCCCCACGAGGCGGAGTTGCGCGCGTTGTGTTCGCCGGTGCCGACCCAGACGATCCTCGGATCCGAAGGCGCGACCGCGGCGTCGCCGAGCGACACCGTGTTTTCCTTCTCGAACACGGGCTCGACCGTCACGCCGTTGTTGGTGGTCTTCCACAAGCCGCCGGACGCGGAGGCGATGTAATAATTGGCGGGGTCGGACTCGTTGACCGCGAGGTCCACGATGCGGCCGCCCGTGACGCTCGGACCGATGGTGCGCCACCGGAGCTTCGAGGTCCAATCGCCCGGCAACATCCGCATCGGCGGCGAAGCGTCGCTGGACCCGGTGGTTCCGCCGGGCCCGCGTTGCGGGAAACCGCCCTGCGCGACGGCGCTGAAGGTGGCGACGACGGGCAACAAGAGTGCGGACAGAATTCTGGCATTCATGGGAGGCTCGCTGAGTTGCTGCAATTCAACACCATGTCCCTCGCGGGGTTGCAAGGCGAGAGTTATCGGCCGCCTACGCAAGAGTGCGCCCACCGCGGAACTGACTGCCCCGCGCATTGACCCTGCGGTGCTCGAATGACTTCCGTAAGAACCCGCCGCGCAAACTACCGTCGACCACGGGCGCAACCCACGACAATGGATGTGCCGGTCGTCGTCTTCACCAACTCCTGCCTCGGAAACCTCGGGCAACAGGCGTGGGCGGCCGGCGCCAACAAGTGCCTCAAGGAGATGTTCGACGTCGCGCACGGGCTCGCCGGGAAGGCCGGGATGATCGCCACCGGCATCGAGCATCCCGTGGAGGCGCTCCGCACCATCGAGAAACAGCCGTTCGACCTCCTCATCCTCGACGTGAACATGCCGCGGATGGACGGCCACGAACTTTGCGTGAAGCTCCGCGCCATCCCCTCGCGGGCGCGCACGCCCATTGTGTTTGTCACCAGCCTCTCCGGCTTCGAGCGCTGCGCGCGCGCCGCCCCCAGCGGCGGCAACGACCTCGTCGCGAAGCCCATTTTCCCCATCGCACTCGCTGTCAAGGCCATCATGTTTGCCCTCAAGTCGCGCCTCGGCATCGTGACCAAGTCGGCGTGACCGCGGCTCGACATTTCAATGTCGAGGTCCGCCTCGGTTTCACACAGACCAGGCACCACGTCGGAAGGTCGAGCTGCGGCACTCGGGCATTGGCAATTCCCCTCCTCCCCACTAAAACTCCCGCGTGCTCGACATCAAACTGATCCGCGACAAACCCGAATTCGTCCGCGAACGCCTCGCCTCGCGCCATGCCGGCGACGAGGCCCGCGTGGACGAATTGCTCGGGCTCGACGGAACCCTCCGCAAGGCGCTTGCCGAGGTCGAGCAGCTCAAGTCGCAGCGCAACAAGGCTTCGAAGGAAATCGGCGCGCTCATGGCCCAGAAAAAGTTCGACGAAGCCGAGGCCCGCAAGAAGGAAACCCGCGAACTTGGCGACCGCATCAACGCGCTCGACAAATCCGCCTCGGAAGCCGAGGCCGCGCGCGACGCCGTGCTCATCCGCCTGCCGAACCTGCCGCACCCGAGTGTCGCCATCGGCAAACACGCGGCGGACAATCCCGTCATCCGCGTCCACGGCACGAAGCCCGCGCCCGCGTTCACATTGAGGTCGCACGTCGAGTTGTGCGAATCGCTCAAGCTCGTGGACTTCGCGCGCGGCGCGAAAATTTCCGGCAGCGGCTTCCTGCTCTACACCGGCTGGGGCGCGCGCCTCGAGCGCGCGCTCATTCAGTTCCTGCTCGACCTGCACACCACGCAGCACGGTTACACCGAGATTTCACCGCCGTTCGTCGTCACGCGTGACTGCATGGTCGGCGTCGGGCAGTTCCCAAAGTTCACCGACCAGGCTTACGCCGTGCAGGAAGGCGCGGACGCCTCGACGCTTGGCAAGCTCTACCTCGTGCCCACCGCCGAGGCGCCCGTGGCGAACATTCATCGCGAGGAGATCCTGAAGGAAAGCCAGCTTCCGACTTACTATTGCGCCTACTCACCGTGCTTTCGGGCCGAGGCGGGTGCCGCGGGCGTCGGCACGCGCGGCATGATCCGCGTGCACCAGTTCGACAAGGTCGAGCTCATCAAAATCGTCGCGCCCGCGCGCGGCGAAGCCGAACTCGACGCGATGGTTGCGGACGCGGAGAAAGTGCTGCAGTTGCTCGGCCTGCATTATCGCGTCGTGCAACTCTGCACCGGCGACATGGGCTTCGCGAGCGCGAAGACCTACGACATCGAGGTGTGGGCGCCCGGACAGGACGCGTGGCTCGAAGTCTCGAGCTGCTCCAACTGCGAGGACTTCCAGCCCCGCCGCATGAACCTTCGCTTCAAGCGCGAGGCCGACGGGCAGAATGTCTTCCCGCATCTGCTCAACGGGAGCGGGACCGCGCTCGCGCGGCTGTTTGTCGCGCTCATCGAGACACACCAGCAGGCGGACGGGGGCATTGCGATCCCGGAACCGCTTCGCGCGTTCATCAAAGCCGACCACATCGCGCCCGCATGACGCGCGGCTGAGAATCCAACCCCCGATCAAGCCGAATGAGCCAGCTCCCACACCTCTTGGCCAACAATCGCCGCTGGGCGGACCGGATGCGCGCCGCCAACCCGAAGTTCTTCGAGAACCTCTCGCAGCTTCAAGCTCCGAAGTATCTGTGGATCGGTTGCGCCGACAGCCGCGTGCCTGCGAACGAGATCGTCGGTTTGCTGCCGGGCGAACTCTTCGTCCACCGCAACGTGGCAAACGTCGTTGTGCACACGGACCTGAACTGCCTCTCGGTGATCCACTTTGCGGTGGCCGTGCTGCGCGTGCGGCACATCATCGTGTGCGGCCATTACGGCTGCGGCGGCGTGCGCGCCGCATTGAACGGCACACAGGTCGGCGTCAGTGAAAACTGGCTGCGCCATGTCGAGGACGTCCGACGGCGCAACGCCCGCACGCTCGCGGAGCTTGCGGATGACGACGCCCGCGCCGACCGGCTTTGCGAGCTCAACGTGATCGAGCAGGCGATGAACGTGTGCCTCACCTCCGTGGTTTCCGAAGCGTGGCAGCAAGGCCATCCGCTCGACGTGCACGGCTGGATTTACAGCTTGCGCGACGGCTTGCTGCGCGACGTGCGCTTCCACGCCCAGAGCGAGGCCGCGGCACTCGCCAGTTACGACACCGCCGCCGACGCGCTCGCCCGCGGCCTCCGACCGGAGACCGCCGCGTGAGAATTCTCCAGGCCAGCGGCGAAGTCTTCCCGTATTCCAAGACGGGCGGCCTCGCGGACATGGTCGGCGCGCTCGCCAAGGCGCTTGCGCATGAAGGCCACGACGTCGGCGTCGTCACGCCGCTGTATCGCGGCATCCACGGCAGGTTCCCTTTGCAGCAGACGGACCTCGTCGTGAACCTCCCGCTTGGCGCGGCGCGCGTGCAGGGCCGCATCCTCACGCTCCAGCCGCACCCGCGGCTCACGATTTACTTCGTGGACCAGCCGGGATTCTTCGACCGGCCCGCCCTGTATGCCGAAAACAACGTGGACTATCCCGACAACGCGGAGCGGTTCACGTTCCTCGCGAAGTGCGTCGCGCATCTCGCGCGCACACTGCCGCTCAAGCCCGAGGTCGTGCACATCCACGACTGGCAGGTCGGCCTCGTCCCCGCGCTGTTGCGCGACCTCTCGATGCGCGACGGTTCGCGCGCGCCGCGCACGGTTCTCACGATTCACAACCTCGCGTATCAGGGCCACTTCAGCCGCGAGACCCACGAACTCACGAGCCTGCCGTGGGAATACTTCACACCCGAGGGCGTGGAATTCCACGGCGGACTCAACTGCCTCAAGGCCGCAATCGTGTATGCCGACCAAGTCACGACGGTGAGTCCGCGATACGCGCGGGAGATCACCACGGAGGAATTCGGCTGCGGGCTCGACCCCGTGCTGCGCGCGCGGCAGCACAAACTGACCGGCATCCTGAACGGCGTGGACTACGATGAATGGCGCACCTCGAAAAACCCGCACCTCAAGCACGCTTACACGCCCCGCCGCCTCGCGGGCAAACTCGACTGCAAGCTCGACCTCCAGCGCGAGCTCGGCCTGCCCATCCGCGACGACATCCCGCTCTTCGCCAGCATCACGCGGCTCGTGGACCAGAAGGGCGTGGACATCCAGCTCGGCGCGCTCGAGGAGATGCTGCCCGCGGACTTTCAGTTCGTGCTGCTCGGCACCGGCGCGCCGGCGTTCGAGAAGGCGTATCAGCAGCTTGCCCGGCGCTTCCCGCAGAAGGTCGCCGTGAAGATTGGCTACGACCACGGCCTTTCGCACCGCATCGAGGCCGCGAGCGATTTCTTCCTGATGCCGTCGCGCTTTGAGCCGTGCGGATTGAACCAGATGTATTCGCTGCGCTACGGCGCGGTGCCGATCGTGCGCGCCGTCGGCGGGCTTGACGACTCGACCGTGGACGCCACCGAGGACCCCGCGCGCGCCGACGCGATCAAGCTGCACGAGTTCAGCGCGCGCGCCCTCACCAAGGCCATCCGCAAGGCGCTCGTGCTGTGGTATCACCCGCACATCATGCGCGAATATCGCCGGCACGGCATGGCCGCGGATTTTTCGTGGGGCCAGACCACCGCGAAGTATCTGGAAGTGTTTGCAACGGCGTGACGCGCGATTGCGGCATTGCCTCATTGGCCATTCGACATACCTTTGTTCCATGCTCGCAACAAAACCCTGGCGTCCCGAATTGGTCCTCCGCCTGATGCTCGCGGTGGTGGTCAGCATGTCGGTGGTATCACTCGCGATGGCCGCACTGCTGCCGCCGGGATTGCACGAGACAGGTTCGGGCCGATTCCTTCAACTGCTCGGCGGGACGGTGGGGTTCCACTGGGCTGCGCTGCTCTTCATCGCGCTGTTTGTTCGCGCCCATGGGATGAAGGCGCGGGAGGCATTTGGATTCGATTCGGGCAATGCCATGCGGTCGATTGGATTCGGATTGCTCGCGGGCGTGCTCATCCTGCCCGTGTGCTGGGCCCTCGGTGAGTTCTCGGCGTGGTTGATGACGCATTTCAAGCAAGCTCCCGCGCCGCAGTTCACAGTTCAGGCCATCCAGAGCATCGTCGCGCCGGACCAGCAGGCTTACGCCGCCTTCGCCGCGCTGGTGCTCGCACCCGTGGTCGAGGAGATGCTCTTCCGCGGAATCCTCTACCCGGCCGTGAAGCAACTCGGTCATCCGCGACTCGCGCTCTGGGGAACTTCATTCTTCTTCGCCATCATTCACGCGAACGCGATGACGTTCCTCCCGCTCCTTGTTTTGTCGCTGCTGCTCACGCTCCTCTACGAACGCACCGGCAATTTGCTCGCGCCCCTCTCCACGCACATGCTCTTCAACCTCGCCAATTACCTCCTGCTCACGTTTCAACCGGAGTTGTCGCGCGCCTTTCCAACGCATCCATGACTGAGTTTGAGCTCATCGCGAAGCTCACCCGCGGCCTGCCGGCGCCCGCGTCCGTCGTGCGCGGCGTGGGCGACGACTGCGCGGTGCTCGACCTCGGCTTGACCGGCTCGTGGGTGCTGTTCAAGACCGACGCCGTAGTCGAGGGCGTCCACTTCGAGGCTCGAACCCCGCCCGGGAAAATCGGCCGCAAGGCGCTCGCGCGATGCCTCAGCGACATCGCCGCGATGGCCGGCACGCCTGCCCACGCGCTCGTTACGCTCGGGCTCCCACCGCACTTCGACCCGGCCCGGGTGGAGGCCATCTATGGCGGCCTCCGCGCGCTCGCGGAGCAGCACAACGTCGCAATCGTCGGCGGCGAAACGACCTCGAATCCAGCCGGGTTGATCCTCTCCGTCGCCCTGCTTGGCACCGTGCCGAAGGACAAATGCCTCCTACGCTCCGGCGCGAAACCCGGCGATGCGATCTTTGTCACCGGCACGCTCGGAGGCTCGCTAGGGGGGCGTCACCTCGACTTCGAGCCGCGCCTCACTGAAGCCCGATGGCTCGCGGCCAGTTTCCACATCCACGCGATGATCGACGTAAGCGACGGGCTTGCGGGCGACCTCGGCCACATCCTCAATTCCAGCGGAGTGGGCGCCGAACTGCGCGCGGCCTCGATCCCGGTCAGCCGCGAAGCAAAGTTGCGCGCCAAGTCGTCCTCGCGCGCCAAGCCGCCGATCGTCGCAGCACTCACGGACGGCGAGGACTTCGAACTGCTGTTCACCGTCGCCGGCGCCGATGCCGTCCCGCTGACGGACGCGTGGAAGCGGGAGTTCACCGACGTGCGGCTCACGTGCATCGGCAAAGTCACCGCCGAACCGGGGCTGCGGCTTCGTGATGAGCGCGGTGTGCGGAGCCTGGCCGCACGCAGTTTCGAGCATTTCGCATCCGACGGGAACGGAGCCGCATGACAACCGTCCAGACGCATTCACCCGAGGAGACGCTCGCGCTCGGCGAGCAGTGGGGCCGCGAGGCACAGCAAGGGCTCGTGATCGCGCTGTGCGGCGATCTCGGCGCGGGCAAGACCCAGCTTGTGAAGGGCCTCGCGCGCGGGCTCGGCATCACGGCGCGCGTGCACTCGCCGACGTTCGCGCTCCTCAACGAATATCGCGGCGGGCGATTGCCGCTGTTTCATATCGATCTCTACCGGCTGGACACGCCCGCGCAAGTTGCCGCTGCGGGTCTCGACGAATTCCTCTTCGGCCCCTGCGGCATCACCGTGGTGGAGTGGGCCGAGCGCTGGTTCACGGACCTTTCATGCCCCACGCACCACGCGCCACGTCCACCGCAACTCATGACCGCCCGGCTCGAAGTCATTTCGGACTCCGTGCGCCAAATCACTCATGATCATCCTCGCGCTTGAGTTTTCATCGGACCGCCACAGCGTCGCGATCGCCCGCTGCGCGATGGGCAAACCGCCCGTGGTGCTGGGCGAAGCCCACGAGCAAGGCGCGAGGCACATTCACTCCCTCGCGCTGGTTGCGTCAGCGTTGACTGCGGCACACGTTGAGCGCGAGGCCGTGGAGTGCATCGCAATTGGCCTCGGGCCCGGCTCGTTGACGGGCATCCGCTCCGCCATCGCACTGGCCCAGGGCTGGCAACTCGCGCACGGCGTTTCCGTGCAGGGCGTGAGCAGTGTGGAGTGTCTCGCCGCGCAAGCGCACGAGGCCGGACTTCGCGGTGTGATCCATGCGGTGCTCGACGCGCAACGCGGTGACTTCTACGCCGCCGGATACGAGATCGACGACACGGGCTGGCGCGCGACTTATCCGCTTCGGCTCATGAGCGCGAACGAGGCCGGCTCGATGGTGGGAAGCGCAGTTTGCGTCGGCCCCGGGGCCGGGCGCCTCGGCGCGAAAGGCCGGCCGATGTTTCCGGACGCGTCCGCGCTGGCGCGATTGGCCGGCGGACGAAACGTGTTGTCCACGATCGAGCAACTTGAGCCGATCAACCTGCGTCAAGTGTCTTTCGTAAAGGCGGCCGCGCCGAGGAAACTTCCTGCCACCGGCAACTTGCGCTCGCCACTTCCGCGCGCGGCTGATTAGGGTTTCGCAGCAACCCCCATTGCCGACACGGCCGGCTGCGAGTCCTGCGGCGCGGAATACAAGACGACGTTCGACTTCATCCCGGAAAACGGCGGCACGAGGGTTACCGTGACGAGGGTCGTGAAGCCGCTCACGTTCTTCGCGAGGCTGATGTCCCCGCTGGGCGCGCTGATGATGGGACCGATGAAGAAGTGCCTGCTCGGCGACCTCGAAGACCTCAGGCGGGAGATTGAGTCCGGCGCAACGCCGGCGCAGGATTGAGCGGCACATCCAGCGCGAGCGCGGCGAGGAAGCCGCGAGCCTTCGCAAGCGTCTCCTCGTATTCCGTCTCCGGCACCGAGTCCGCCACGATGCCGGCGCCGACGTTGAAATGCGTGGCGTCCGTCGTGCGCACCGCCGTGCGGATGGTGATGCTGAGCTGACTCTCGCGGTTGAAGCCGAGGTAGCCGTGGCATCCCGTGTAAGGCCCGCGCGCGACGGGCTCCAGCTCATCGATGATTTCCATCGCTCGGAATTTCGGCGCGCCCGTGATGCTGCCGCCGGGAAAGCACGACGCCAGCGCGGCGAAGTGCGTCACACCCGCGCGCAGCCGCCCCTCGACCGTGCTCACGAGATGCTGCACCTGCGCGAACCGCTCCAGTCGAACCAGTTCCGGCACCTGCACGCTGCCAAACTCGCACACGCGCCCGAGGTCGTTCCGCAACAGGTCGGTGATCATCACCAGTTCGGCCATTTCCTTCGCGCTCGTTTGCAACTCGTAGGTAAGCTGCGCATCGCGAGTCGCGTCGGTCGAGCGCGGGCGCGTGCCCTTGATCGGCCGCGTGGCGATGAGCGCGCCGCTCAGCCGCAGGAACAACTCAGGCGACGACGACGCGATTTGGAAATCTCCGCAGTCCAGAAACGACGCGAACGGCGCGGGCGAAACGTCACAGAGCCGCTCAAACAACTCCCATCCACCGAGGACGCTCGGCGTCGAGAGCCGCTGCGACAGGTTCACCTGATAAATGTGGCCGTGCCGGATGTAATGCTGCGCGCGCTCGACGCGGGCGAGGAACGCGGCGCGGGTGAGGTTGGAACGGACACGGACCGCGCCATCCGTGGCCGTGAACCCGTCATCCGCGCACCCCTCACCCGCCCTTCGGGCACCCTCTCCCCTCGCCGGACGGGGGGAGAGGGATGGGGTGAGGGGTGGGCGTGCCGGAAGCGCGGGTGAGGGGGAGTTGGAAAGGTCTTCATGCCCCAGTATCTCCTCCCAGAATTCAAACTGCCGCTTCGTCCGTTCCTCCGAGCGCGAGCCGTCCACGCCGAGGCCGGTCGCGATGATCCAGGTCTTTCCGAGTCGATGATCGAACACGACGAGGCTGTCGTGAAACCCCACGTGACTGTCGGGCAATTCGAGGTCGTCCACGGCGCGGCGCGACAGCTTGGGCTCGACGAAGTTCTTGAGATCGTAGCCCCAATAGCCGAAGCACCCTCCGAGCGGGAAGGGCAAGTCGGGGGCGTCGAGCAACTCGTAACGCGACATCAGCGAGTCGAGCACGCGCCACGGGTTGCCGAACTGGGTTTGCGGTCTCGCGTCAGGCGTCCGCGAGGTGGTGATCTCGCAGCGCGACGCGAACGAGCGGAACGTCAGCATCGGCCGCGCGGTGACGAACGAGTAACGCGATTGTCCCGGGTCAGACCCGTGACTGCGAAGCAGCACGACACCCGGCTCGCCCGCGAGTCGCGCAACGAGCGACTCGGGCGTGTGTGACGTGGCGGCTTCGTGGATCAGCGGGTGCATCGGACTACAGCGCCACCCTCGCGAGGTTGAAGTAAAAGAGCAACGTGAAGATGTCCACCACCGCGAGCGTGACCGGGCCGGCGGCGATCTTCGGATCGAGCTTGAGCCCGTGCAGCAACGCCGGGATTGCCACCCCGAGCAGGCTCGCCGTCACCACGCTCGCGCACACGCTGCCGCCGATCACGAGCGCGGGAGCGGCCTCGCCGCGCCACAACCACACGACCGCGACCACCGCCGCGCCGCACGTGCCGCCGAGCAGCGACGCGGTCCCGAGTTCGCGCCGGAACGCGCTCCAGAACCACGCCCACGTGTGCTTCAACCCGTGGATTGCCTGCACCGTCACCGTCACCGACTGCGCGCTCACGCTTTCGCCGAGGCCGAGCACAAGCGTGAGGAAGAACGCGAGCACGAGGCTTCCCGCCAGCGTCGTTTCGTAAGCCCCGGCCAGCATCGCGCAGACCGTTCCGCTCGCGATGGTCGCGAGCAGCCACGGGAAGCGGAAGCGGAACGCCGTTGCGGGCGAGGCGTTCTGCACTTCGGCCACGCGGAAGCCGATCGTTTGAAACACGTCATCCATGCGCTCGCGTTCGGAGACATCCACGACTTCCTCGGTGAAGAGGCCAACATCCACGACGCCGACGAGTTTGCGCTCCGCATCCACCACGGGAAACGCGAGGAACTTGTGGCAGAGGAAGAGCTCGCAGGCGTCCATGACCGTGGCCGTGTGCGGGATGGCGATGACACGCTCGATCATGAGGTCGCGGATGCGCTGGTCGAGCACGCCGGTGAGCAGGCGGCGCGTCGGGAGCACCCCCGCGAGACAGCCGTCGGCGTCCACGACGTAGAAATAGATGATCTTCTCGCCGACGCCCTGGGTGCGGATGTGGTCGAGCGCCTGCGCGACGGTGAGTTCCTGCGGCAGCGCGGTGAAGTCCCGACGCGCGAGACTCGTGACGGGCTGCACCAGCGGGTCGGGCTTGGATTCCATGGCCTGAATTCTGGCGTGACGCGGCGGTTGTGGCAACTGGCGGAGTCAACAAGACCCCGGCGCGCAAACTGTCGTGCGACCCGGAGGACGCAGCATTCTAGGGCCGCACGCTTCGATTGCAATTCCCGCTTCTCGGCCGTGTTCGGCCGCACTACGCTCGCGTCATGAACCTCGCACGCGCATTCGCGGAGTCGGCGGACAAGCACGCTGAGCGCACGGCCCTTTTCTACGGCGACATCGAGATCACCTACGCGACGGTCCTGCGCCAGACGGTTTCGCTTGCCGGGACCCTGGCGGGTCCGCTCGGTGTGAAGCCCGGCGACCGGGTTGCGTTGTGGCTGAAGAACTGCCCGGAGTTCATTCCGGCGTGGTTTGCAATCCAGTTCGCGGGTGCGGTCGCGGTGCCGATCAACAACTTCCTCAAGCCGGACGAAGTGCGGTTCATGCTCGAGGATGCCGGCGTGGACGTCCTCATCAGTGACGGGTCGATGGCGGAGTCGATCGCGAAGCTCACCGCGACCCGGCCGTCGCTGCGCGTGTGGTCCGTGGAGTCGTTCGGTGCGGACGCAGCCGGGACGTCCCCTGCCCTGCCACTCCCGGCGCGGGCGCGCGATGATCTTGCCGTGCTGATTTACACAAGCGGGACCACCGGCCATCCGAAGGGCGCGATGCTCACCCACGGGAACCTGCTTCACAACATCGACAGTTGCCGGCGCGTGCTGGAAGCCGTGCCGCACGACCGATTCGTCGTGCTGCTGCCGCTGTTCCACAGCTTCATGATGACGGTGGGGATGCTGCTCCCGATGCTCATCGGCGGTTCGATGGTCATCATCCGTTCGTTGCATCCGCCGAAGAACATTCTCGCCGAGATTCTCCACCGGCAGGCCACGTTGCTGCCCGCGGTGCCGCAGTTCTTCCGCACGCTGGCGCACGCCGGGATGCCGGCGAACAGCCCGTTGCGTGTGTGTGTCAGCGGGGGCGCGCCGCTGCCGATGGAGATCCTGAACGAGTTCAACGCGAAGATGCCGGTGCCGTTGATCGAGGGCTACGGGTTGAGCGAGGCGAGTCCCGTGGTGAGCCTCAATCCGCTGCGCGGCCCGTGGAAGGCCGGCTCGATCGGACTGCCGATCCCGAATGTCGAGATGAGCGTGCAGGACGAGGCGGGCGCGATGCTCGGGGACGATCAGACCGGCGAGATTTGCGTCCGCGGCGGAAACGTGATGGCCGGATATTGGAACAAACCGGAGGAAACGGCGAACGCCATCCGCAACGGGTGGCTGCTGACCGGCGACATCGGGCATCGCGCGAGCGACGGCTACTTCCACATCACCGACCGCAAGAAGGACATGCTCCTGGTCAACGGCATCAACGTCTACCCGCGCGAGATCGAGGAGATTCTCTACAAGTTTCCCGGAGTGAAGGAAGCCGCGGTCATCGGCATCCCCGACGCGCGCAAAGGCGAGCAACCGCTCGCGTTCGTCGTGCCCGCCGAGGGCGTGACGATCGACGAGAAGGCGCTGTTGCAATTCGTCCGCGAGAAACTTGCCGACTACAAGGTGCCGCGCCATGCGAGGTTCCTTTCGGCCCTGCCCCGAAACGCCACGGGAAAGGTGTTGAAGACTTCGCTGCGCCAGCTCGCCTCCCAGTCCGCTTGAGCGGGCTTCCACGTAGTTTCCTGTATTCTCGGGCGTCATCACACCAGTTACGGTGCGCGGGAGCGGGAGGTTGCAGCCGGGCGTGAGTGCCCGTAGCCTCCTCAACAATGGCAAACGGGACAGGCAACCCAGACCAGCAGGAGTCCGAGGAAATCTCCGCGGATGCGCTCCTCGCCCGCCTCAGGCCGCTGCTTGAGACGGAGACCGGCCGCGGGAATGTGACCGTTTCGCGGTATCTCACCGCGCGATCCAAGACCAGCTCCGGCACGGGCGGGGCAACCGCGCTTGTGGTCGTCCCGCGCCCCGTAAACGACAGCGGCTTCTTCGAAATCAAGAACGTCATCGCACTCGGCGGCATGGGCGCGGTGCTGAGCGCGGAAGACAAGAATGTGCTGCGCACAGTCGCGCTGAAAGTCATGTTGCCGGGCGCGGCGCTGTCCGAGGAAAAAGTGCAGCGATTTGTGACCGAGGCGCGCATCACCGGGCAGTTGGAGCACCCGAACATCGTCCCGCTTTACGAGATGGCCGTCACCGCCGACGGCACGCTGTTCTACACCATGCGCATGGTCGGGGGCCGCACCTTGAGCCAGATCCTCACCGACATTCGCAACAACGACACGGACACAGTCGCCAAGTTTCCGCTCGGCCAGTTGCTCACGATTTTTCAGAAGGTCTGCGACGGCGTCGCCTACGCCCACTCCCGCGGCGTCATTCACCGCGACCTGAAACCCGACAACATCATGGTCGGCGATTACGGCGAAGTGCTCGTGATGGACTGGGGATTGGCGAAGGTGCTCCCGACGGGCCTCGCCAACGCCGGCGCGACGCCCGCCGCGCCGATGCTGCCCTCCGAGCTCGCCGGCCGGGACTCCTTCCGCACCCTCGACGGACAGGTCAAAGGCACGCCCCGCTACATGGCGCCCGAGCAAGCCGAGGCGCGCACCGATGCCATCGACGTCCAGACCGACATCTACGCGCTCGGCGCGATCCTCTACACGATCCTGACGCTGCACCCGCCGGTCACAGGCGACGACGTCCGCGAAGTGCTCGAGAACGTCGCGGCCGGCAGGATCCTGCCCCCCACCCAGTTCAACACCCGCACGTCGGTGCAGGACCGCGATGCGCTCAAGGTCTTCGGGGACGTCATCCCGCCGCTCGTGCACTGCCCGGACCGCCGCATCCCCGCCGCGATGTCCGCCGTCACCATGAAGGCCATGGAGCGACTGCCCGAACGGCGATACCAGACCGTCGCGGATTTGCAGCGCGACATCACCGCGTTCCAAAACGGCTACGCGACCAGCGCCGAGAAGGCGACCACGGTGACGCTCTTCCTGCTCGCCCTCAAGCGGCGCCGCACGGAGTTCACGCTCGTGGGCATCGCGGGAATCCTCCTGCTCTCGCTCGGCATCGCGACGTTCATCAACGTCACCCGGACGCTCGAGGAACTGCGTGCGACGGCACCGAGCATCTACGCCGAGGCGCGGCTGCTCATGGGCGAGCGCAAGTTCGCGCGCGCGATCCAGAAAATCTCCTACGCCATCTCGCTCGATCCCAAGGAAGCCGATTACTACGTGCTGCGCGGCCAGCTTTACCAGAGCCAGATGCGCTTCGCGGACGCCCGGGACGATTTTGCGAGCGCACTCCAGCTTTCACCCGCCCACCTGCTCGCCCGCGACAACCTTGAAGTCTGCGAGAAAATCCTCCGCGACAATCCCAGCCGCGAGACGTTGTCCGCGGAGAGCTTCAGCGAGTTGTTCGTCGCCATGCGCAATCAGGGGCGCGACGCGGAGCTCACCGCGCTGATGCCGCGCTTTGGGCGCGGCGCGCAGCAGATTCACGACTCCTGGAAGGCCGTCCTCCGCAAGGCGGGCCTCCACGGGGAGCTCACCCGCAACGCCGATGGCTTTCTCCAGCTCGACCTGTCCGGCGCCCGGCCCGGAAACACGCGTCTCTCCGACATCTCTGCGTTGCGGGACATGCCGTTGACGAGCCTGAATCTCGCGCGCACCGCCGTGACCAATATCGCCGCTCTCCGCGGCATGCCGCTCGCCTGGCTCGACCTCTCGGGGACGCGCGTGGACGATCTCACCCCGCTCACGCGCGCGCCGATCGAGGACCTCAACCTGTCCAACAACCTGCGCATCCGCGACCTTTCGCCGCTGCAGGTGGGCCCGCTCGGCAAACTGGACCTTTCCGCCACCGGCGTCTCCGACCTGCGGCCGCTTCGCGAACTGCAACTGACAAACCTCAACTTGCACCGCACGCCGGTGACCGACCTTGCGCCCCTGCGTGGCCTGCCGCTCGGAACCTTGCGTCTCGACGGCATCGTGGCGGTGCTCGATCTCGCGCCGCTTGCCGAGTGCACGCGTCTCGAGCACCTTTCGCTCCCGCCCAGATACAAGAACATCGAGGCCCTTCGCGACCTTCCGGCCCTCAAGCGCATCGGCCGCGAACCGAAGGGCACCAACTGGGACTCGGTCCAGACCGCGGATGCGTTCTGGAAAGAGTTGGAGGCGAAGAACGGAAAGCAGTAGACCGAACGCGCCCAAGCCGCCACTCCGGCAGCACACGGCTCTTTGCCGGAGGGGACGCGACGGCTTGAAGGAGCCCTGTCCGGTGTAGCGTCGGCTCTGTGAGCCGACCGATTGAAGAAGAGGCTTGCACCTGGAGGAGTCCTGCTGGTAGGCGTATCTACGATCCAGATGAAGGTGGGGCTCATATACTCTCGCCCTCTCGCCCGATAGGCGGAGGCTTTCTCACCCCCGAGTCGAACACGTCCGCCGCGCAGGACGCATCTGCGACGAGACAAAAAAGCCGTTCCCCTTGCCCGAACGCTGCTCTTCCTTTCCGGGAAAACCCATCCCGCCATCCCGGACGCCATTTCTTCCTCGCCCAAAACCCGTCCGCCCACCCCGGACGCCTTTTTCTTCCTCAACGACAAACTCTTACGCAAGGAGTGTTATGTGTTCATTCAAGAATGCGATAAAATCACAGTTCATCACGATATCAGTCAGCATCGGATGCTGCATAATTGTGGCATGGATTTCTGCAACAAAGGCAAGTAAGCGAACTGAATCCCGGCTAGTTGCACATCAACTGTTTTCTGAGTATTCGAATTACTATAGTGCAAAATCTGTGGCTGAAGCGCTGCGTCAGGCCGATACTCAAGGGGCGCTCGAAGCTGCGGAAGCAACGATGGATAGCGCTGTTTGGATTATCTGGAGCAAGTTCGGCTCGCCGGCGGCCCCATCACCGACACCTACCCAAACGACGCCCCGGACCAGGTGTCAGCGAGCGTGTGGGCCCAAGCTGCTCGTGAAGCGCTGGGCGGGGAACGAGGTCCGACAGCTCCTACTTCCCCCGCTTGATCTCCCGGATGAAGACGTTGCGGAACCAGAGCGTGTTGCCGTGGTTTTGCAGCTCGATGGGGCCCGTCGCCGGCAGCGGCTTGCCGCGCTCGAAGTAGTTTTCCAGCGTTGTGTTGTTCACGACGAGCTCGCTGTTGAGGAACACGTGCACTTTCTCGCCGATCATCAGGATGCGGAAACGGTTCCAGTCGCCGGGCGCGTGGTCGGCGAAGACGAGCGGGTCGGTCGGGTTTTTCTGGTTGTTGTAAAGGCCGCCGGAGCCGAGGCGCTTCGGGTTGCCGCGCTTGTCTTCGCGGTCCCAAATCTGCACCTGCGGCTGGCCGCGCAGGTAGATGCCGCTGTCGCCGAGCGGCGCAATCTTCCAGTCCACGAGCAATTCGTAGTCCGCGTAGTCGCGCGCGGTGACGAGGTTGCGGCCTTTGCCGTCGAAAATGAGGTCGCCGCCGGCGACGGGATGCCAGTGGGCGCGCATGTTATCGTCGGCCTCCTTCTGGAGCTTTCCGAGTTCGTCCTTCGGCAGCGCGGCGCGGCCGGGCGGGCTGCCTGCCTTGCCCTTGAGCGCGCCGCGCCAGCCTTCGAGGTCGCGGCCGGTGTAGAGGCGCTCGAATCCCTCGGGCGGCACGTTGTGCAGCGCGATGACCGGCAGTTCCTTGATGCGGATGTTTCGGAACTCCACCTGGTCGCCGTGGCCGAGGAACCCGACGTGGCCCTTGTCGCGCAGAAGGCCGGGATGTTTGGTGAGCGTCTCGGCGTCGGTGACGTCGTTAAGATTGGCGTTCACGATGACCTTGCCGTTGAGCACCACACGGGCACGACGGCCGCGATAGGTGATCTCGTAGGAATTCCATTGTCCCGCCGCGGCGACGGCGCCGCGTTTCGGGGGGATGACGTCGTAAATCGATCCGCAATACTGCGCGGGCTTGAGCTTCGAATACTTCGGGTCGTTGTCGTCGAGAATCTGGATTTCCGTGCCAAGCAGGTGCGGTGCGTTGTCGGAAAGCGGGCAGCGGATGGCGATGCCGTTGTTGCCGCCGGCCTCGAGGCGGAAGTCGAGTCGCAGCACGAAGTCGGCGTATTGTTTCTCGGAGAAGAGTTTTCCGCCGCCGCCTTTCGGGCAGATGAGCATGCCATCCTTCACGACGTAGCCGGAGCCTTTGCCGACGTGCTGCCAGCCGTCAAGATTGCGCCCGTTGAAAAGGTCGACGAAGCCCGCGTCGCGGTCCGTGGTGGCGCAGCCTGCGAACAGGGCGAGCGCCGTCGAAACGGAGAAGGTTGCGGCGGTGGCACGGTGGCGTTTGAGCGCAGCGGCTATCATGTGAAACGAGTGGTTCAAAGGTCGCGGTCAGGCTGTTGAAAAGGCGAAGAGGTGTCAAGAATCGCGTCGGCCCGGTCACGGCTCATTTTGAGACGCTGAGTCGGCGCTGTGAACCGGCATGCTGGCGCACAGCGCCAACGCTACACCTGATCGAACCACTGCCGTCGGCTGCAATCCACACTCCGTGCTGGTCCAATCGGTTCGGGGCGCCCGAACAACTCGCGGGTTTCGGAGCGAGCACCGGAATCGCCGCGCGCTAATACGTCACGAGCGAGTGGACGGGCAGGCCCTTGAGCTTCTCGCGGCCGTTGAGTCCGGCGAGTTCGATGAAGAAGTTGATCGCAACGATTTGCGCGCCCACCCGCTGGAGCAGCGCAGCCGCGGCCGCAGCGGTTCCGCCCGTGGCGAGCAAGTCGTCCACGAGCAACACGCGCGCGCCGGACTTCACCGCATCCGTGTGGATGGCCACGGTCGCGCTGCCGTATTCGAGATCGTAGCTTTGCTCGAAGGTGGCGTAGGGGAGCTTGCCCTTCTTGCGGACGGGGACGAAGCCCGCGCCAAGTTTGAGGGCGGCGGCGGCGGCGAAGATGAAGCCCCGGGCGTCGATGCCGACCACGGTGTCCACCGTGCCGGGGCGGATGCGGTCGGTGAGCAGGTCAATGCACCCGGCAAAAAGGCGGGCGTTTTCGAGGACGGGCGTGATGTCCTTGAACTGGATTCCCGGCTTGGGGAAGTCCGGGACGTTGCGGATGGCGCGCTCCAATTCGGCGGACGTGACGCGGGATTCGCTCATGAAAAGGCGGCGGGAGCGATACCACTATTCCGGGGTGCGTTCAAGCTTCTCGATCATCCGGCGCAGTTTGCGCAGCGAGAAGTTCTGAATCTGGCGGACGCGCTCGCGGGTGACGCCAAACTTCACGCCGACTTCCTCGAGCGTGCGCTCGGGGCCGCCGTCGAGGCCGAATCGAAACCGGATGATCGTCGCTTCGCGCTCGGGCAGCGTCTTGACCATCTCCTGGAGCATTGCGGTGACGGTCTTGTCCTCAAGATCCTCGTAAGGGGTGGTTGCGGATTCGTCGGCGATGACCTCGGAGTAGTTGGCCGAATCCGGGTTGTCGTTGATGTTCGCGTCGAGTGAGGTGGGGCGAATGGCGGCGCTGCGCATCTGCGCGACCTTCAGCGGAGTCATCCCCATTTCCTCGGCGAGTTCCTCGTCGGTGGGCTCGCGGCCGAACGCCTCCTGGAGCTTCAACGCCACGCGGCGCATCTTGGCGATCTTGTCCACGAGATGGACCGGGAGCCGGATGGTCTTGGACTGATTGGCGAGCGCACGCTTGATGGACTGCTTGATCCACCATGCCCCGTAGGTGGAGAGCTTGCCGCCCTTCTTCGGGTCGAAGCGCTCCACGGCCTTCATCAGGCCGATGTTGCCCTCGTTGATCAAGTCGAGCAGGGGCAGGCCGAAGAACTCGTAATCGTGGGCGATCTTCACCACCAGCCGGAGGTTGGCCTTGATCATGTGCTCGCGCGCCGCCTTGTCACCTTTCTTGATCCTGGCGGCGAGTTCGATCTCCTCCCGCGGTGTGAGCAACGCAACCTGGCCGACTTCGCGAAGGTAGAGCTTGATCGCGCTGTCGCCATCGTAGGAGCCGCGCTCGCGGGCGCTGAGTGGGGGAACTTCCTCGCGGACAACCACGACGCGGGGCGCGGGTGCCGGGGTGCCGGGCAACGCCGGCTCCGGGCGCACGGCCCGCCTGCGGCGCGGCGCGGGTTTGGACGTGGCTCTTGGCTTCAAGGCTCGTGGCATGGCTTGTAATCCGGCGGGCGCGCCGCGCAGAAGTGAGTGCCACGTCAATCCCGGTCGCGCGAGTGCGTAAAGATGAGCACCCAGTGAAGCAACTGCATCAATGCCATCACCATCGCGGCGACGTAAGTGAGCGCCGCGGCACTGAGCACCGAACTGACCCCCGCGCGCTCGTGGTCGCGGACGAGGCCGAGCCGGATGAGTTCGGCCTTGGCACGGCTGCTGGCGTCATACTCGACGGGGAGCGTGACCAGTTGGAAGGCGAACAGGATGCCGTAGATCACGATGCCCAGGAGAATGAGGTTGGACATCTGGATGAACATGCCGACGAGGAAGAGGCCGAACGAGGCCAGCGTGGCGAACTGCGTCACGGGCACAAGCGCCATGCGGACTTCGAACAGCGAGTAGGCCTGCTTGTGCTGAAGCGCATGCCCGGCTTCGTGCGCCGCAACGCCAATCGCCGCGATCGACGAGCCGTGGTAGTTCTCGGAGGAGAGGCGCAGCGCCTTCTTCGAAGGATCGTAGTGGTCCGTCAGGTGGCCGGGGACTTCCTCAACGGGCACGCTTGACAGCCCGGCGCGGTCGAGGATTTCCCTTGCGGCCTCGGCACCGGTGATGCCGCCCGCCGAGCCGATTTTCGAGTATCGGCCGTAGGTGGACGAGAGCTTGTATTGCGCGTAGAGCGCGAGCAGCAGTGCGGGGAGGATGAACAGGATGTAAGTCATGTCTGTATAATGGAATTGTATTCTGGTTTGTTTCGCCCATCTCCGGCAAACCGGCTTCTTCTTGATCTCGAACCCGCCGCCGCACGGGCCATCAAGCTATCAGGATGCCAGCCGGCGCGTAAACAAATCCATCGGAAACAAACCGCGGAAGCCCGCTGATGCGACCCGCACGCCCGTCGCCCCGTGCCACGGCACACGCCGCGTCACACTTCGAGCACTTTCTCGAACTTCGTCAGGTTGCGCGCGCCATTCGCGGTCACGAGGGCGACATCCTCCAACCGCACGCCGCCGAGTTCGGGGTAGTAGAGCCCCGGCTCAACCGTGACGACGTGCCCGCGGCACAGGATGTCCCGCGAGTTCGGCGCGACGCGCGGCGCCTCGTGGATTTCCATGCCGAGCCCGTGGCCGGTGCCGTGGAAGAATCCCTCCATCCGGCCGTTGTGTCTGCAAGTCTTGTAGCCCTGCTGGGTGAAAAAGTCTTCGATCGACTTGTGGACCTCGACACCGCGCGCGCCGGCTTTGAATTGCTTGAACGCGAGCGCCTGACCGAGCGCGACCGTGTGATACAGCTTCCGAAGCGGCTCCGCGGCACGGCCCTTCACGAAGGTTCGGGTGATGTCGCCGAAGTATCCCGTTTTTTGCGATCGCGGAAACACGTCCACCACGATGGGCTCGTTGGCCCGGAGCGGGCCGTGGCCCCGCTCGTGCGGGTCGCAGGACTGGCGTCCGCCCGCGACGATGGTGTGGGCCGCCAACCCGCCGGACTGGATGATGGCCGTGTCGATGATCGAGCGGAGCTTCTCCGATGTCAGCGGGACGTTGTGGTAGAGGAGCCGCCGGTTGCGGCCGACCTTGGCGTTCTTCAACGCTTGATGCGCCTCGGACAGGCCCACCTCGGCCATCATGAGCGCGGCGGAGATTTTCTTCACCTCGTCGGCGCGCTTGTGCTGGCGCTCGGGGAAGCAGGGGCCTTTCATCAATCCGACGCGCAGCCCGAGGTCGCGCAGCCGTCGCACAAGGCCGACGGGGAATTGCTCCGGCACTTGAATGCTGCGCAGGCCGCGCTCGCGGAGGATGGCATTGATCACCTGCGCATGGGTGACATTCCGAACACCCGCCTTGTGAAGGTGGTTCGAGTAGTGCGTCCACGAGAGCACGCGGCAATGCGGAGCTTCACGGCGCGCGCGGTCGATCTCCAGGTCGCTCATCACGATGTGGCAGCGGCCGTTGATGCGAAGGCAAATGAAGGCGTCCGGCACGAACATCCCAACGGCATAGAGCATGTCCGCGTCACGCTCGCTGTCTGAAACCATCAGGAAATTCTCTCGGGGCACGGGTTCGGAGATTAGACCTCGCGAGTGGTTTGGCAAGCGAGAGATTGGAAACGCGCCGGCAAAGTCGAAACGCCCTTCAGATCCCGCATCGCCACGCCGCGGGCGGCGGACTTACACGCCAAACAACCGGTCACCGGCGTCGCCAAGGCCGGGGACGATGAAACCGCGCTCGTTCAATCGCTCGTCAATGGCGGCCGTGAAGATCGGCAGATTTGGGCAGTGACGCCGCACGGCCCGGATGCCCTCGGGCGCCGCGAGCAGGTTCACCATCCGCGCGTGGCGGGCCCCTCGCTCGGCAAGCAATTGCATGGCGCTGACGGCGCTGCCACCGGTGGCGAGCATCGGGTCCATAAGGATGACCTCGAAATTGCCGAGCCGGCGCGGAAGACTTTTGTGGTAGGTGACGGCGTGAAGCGTGGTTTCTTCGCGCTTGAGACCGATGAACCCGACGCGCGCGTGCGGAATGAGTTGCAGAATGGGTTCGAGCATCCCGAGCCCCGCGCGCAAGACGGGCACGAGCAGCACTTCGCGCTCGAGCTCGTGGCCGCGGGTCCGCGCGAGCGGCGTGCGCACGGTGGTTTCCCGCAGCGCGAAGGAGCGCGTCGCCTCGTAGACCATCAGCGCCGCGACCTCGCCGAGCAACCGGCGGAACTCCTGCGGCCCGGTGCGCTCGTCGCGAAGGCGAGAGAGATTTTGCCGGATGAGCGGGTGGTGGATGACGGTGACGCCCTTCATCTCACGGAATCACCGAGGTGGAAATGAAGTAGAGGCGGCCGAGCTGGAGCCGTGGAACGTCCATGCCGATGTCGATTTTCACGGACTTGGCCTCGCTCTGGCCGAGCAGGCGGAACAGGCTTCCGAAATCGAACGGGGGTTGATACTTGATGAGCGTGGCGTCGGAGATGCCCGCGATTTTCCTGGCGCGGGCGAGCGCGGTGTCGAGCGTGCCCAATTCGTCGACGTAACCGAGTTCGAGGGCCTGCTTGCCGGAGAAGATGCGGCCGTCGGCAAAATCCTTCCAGTTGGCGACGAGCGCGCGACCGTCGGAGCCGTTCGCGGTCTTCGCCTCGCCCCTGCCCTGTTCGACGATGGACTGAAACTTGCCGTAAACCTCGTCGATGAGCGTCTGAAGCATCCGTTTTTCCTCGGGGAGGATTTCCTCGGGCTTTTTGGTGCTGCTGAGCATGTCCTTGAATTTGCCGCTTTTGAACGTCATCGGTTCGACGCCCACCTTGTCCATGAGGCCGCGGAAGTTGATGCTTTGCATGATGACGCCGATGCTGCCGGTGAGCGTGAGTTCGTTCGCGACGATCCAGCGGCACGGCGCGCTGACGTAGTAGCCGCCGGACGCCGCGAGCGACCCCATGCACGCGATGACGGGCTTCTTGTGCTCCTTCTGAAACTCGCGGATCGCGCGGTAGATGTCGTCGGATGCGAGCACTTCGCCACCGGGCGAGTCCACTTTCAGGATCACGGCCTTCACATCGTCATCCTTTGAGGCGAGGCGGAGCTGGTCCTTGATGAGCGTGACGGGGTCATGCGCACCGCCGCCGAGGCTCATGATGACGCCGTTGATCTCGATGAGCGCAATCTTGTCGTCCGTGCGGTCCTTCGAGGGCTTTACGACGTGGACCTCATAAATCTTGTTCTCGACCTGCGCGATGCCGCCGCCCATGCCCGTGAACATGCTGAGGAGGCTGGCGATCCAGGTCAGCAGCAGGATCGCGCCGAGGAACAGCGAGAGGATCATCCAGCCGCGGCCACCCTTGCGCGGCGGCGGGGCGGGAGTAGTCGCGCGGGGCGGCGCGGCAGGCGCGGAGGGGGGCGGCGTGGGAATCTGCGGTGGCAATTGGGGCAGCGGGTTGTCCATGCGCGGGAAGCTATCGGAAGCTCTCCGCGTCGGCAAGGGTTCACCGCGGAACAACCGGGGTTACGGCACCTGCAGGATGCGGTAGTAGAGGGTGCGGTTGGTCAGGGCGTTGGTGTGGACGAAGGAGAGCGAACCGTTCGCCGGGGAAACGTAAGTGCCAAGCGCAATCCAGTTGATGAAGTTGGTGGTGTATTCGACGCGGTATTTCTCACCGGGCAACGTGCCGACATCGAGGCCGAAGTGGCGGTTCGTCAACAGCACGGGCGGCGGGGCGGCGTTCGGCAGCACGATGGGCGCAGCGCTTACAAGCAGTCCGTTCGTTGGCAGCCGCGCGAGCACGGAGTAGTTGATGTGATACGGGTCGTTGTTCAGGACGCCGAAGAACCAGTCGCCGCCGAGGCCCGCCACGGTTGCATTCGTCCGGACGACGACCGTCTCGAGCGCCGTGCCGGGCAACGTGCTGAAAAAGTCGTTCGTCGATCGCGTGGGATACGCACCGCGCCGGACGATCAGATCGCCGCCGCCAGTCAGGCTGGTGACTTGGAAGAGCGCTGATGGCGTGCCGGCGGGAACCGTGAGCTTGAACATCGTGCTTGGCGCGTTGCCCGGCGGCGTGGTGCCCGCGGAAGCAACGCCGGTGACCACCGGCACCACACTGTAGGGTGTGCCGCCGTAACTTGTCGCGCGCAGGTTGTAGGCGACGGGCCGCGAGTCCGCGTTGCCGACGCCGACATACCAGACACCGGAGGAGAGCGGGACGAAGCCCGTGCCTGGCACGAGCAGGATCTGGTCGGTGCGGGTTCCGAGGTTGATGCTGCGGTAGTCAAACTGCGTCGTGTCGAGTTGCGCGGAGGGTGGGAAGCCCGTGTTGGCCTTGCGCACGTAGAGGTCCAGGTTCCCGCCCGCCGGCGTGAGTTCGAACAGCGTGGCCGACGCGCCCGGAGGGACGTTGAATTGCCAGTAATCCATGCCCGCCCCGTTCACGAGCGAACCGGAAGTCAAGATCCCGTTGCCGAGCGAGGGCACGGGCGGCAGCCCTTCCTGGTCGAAGTTCACCTTGATCGTTCCGGTCGACGCGCCTTCGCCGGGGAGAATCCCGAGGTAGTAACGCTGCCCGGCCTTGAAGGATGCCACGCCTCCCGTCCCGAGCACGAATGTCCCGCCGTTCGTGAAGGTTTGCAGCGTCACGTTGCCGTTCGCACCGGGCACTGGAACGCCGTTGAGATTGTAAACGACCGTCACCGGGCCGCTCGCGGTGATGGTGTTTGTCGCGCGCGACGCCACGCCCGGAGTCTGCACCGAGAGATATTGCGGCCCCGTGGAAAGCAGCAGCGGGGTGATGACGCCGCCCGAGACGACCAAACCCGCGGGTGTGCCGACAGGCGCGTAGCTGAAGGTGAGATTCCAGCACATCACGCGCGGCGGAACCGGCAGCGCGTTGCTGATGCGGTTGTCCCAAATCTCCAGCGACCACGCGCCGTTGATGACGGCGCCGTTGGTGACGCGCGTCGTGTCGCCGATGAACTGCCGCAGGGACTCCTCGGGTTGATACCAGTTCTTGATGCGGTAACGGAACAGGAACATGTCGCGCTCGCTGCCGTTGTAAGTGTGGCCGGTCACGTAAAGGTCGTTGCCATCGGTCGTGACCGCGGTGGCTGCGTTTGCGGGATTGCCGGTCACGCTCACGATGTTCGTCGTAAGGATGGACATTGTTCCCGCAGTCGCCGTCAGGCCGGGGTTGATCTCGAGCAGGATGCCGTCCGAAGTGCCGACCGCGTTGGACCGCACGCCGACGGCGTAGAGCCGGCCGGAGCAGCCCGCGCCGGTCACGCCGAAGAGCGTGTCGTTCTGAAGCGGGGAGAGTTTGACGGAGAGGCGGTCGACGAAGGTGCCGTTGAGCGTGTATTTGTCCACGATGTTCGAGCCGCCCGTGTTGGTCGAGGACGTGCCGACCGCGAAGATGTTGGAATTCAGAACGGTGACGCCGTGGTAGCGGCCGGCGGCCGGGTTGGTGCGGCCGAGGTTCACGGTGCCGTTGGTCGAGACGATCACGAGATACGGGAAGTCCACGCTGAGAGCGCCGTTGGTGTAACCCACGGCGACGATGTTCGTGGTGTAAAGGCTCGCGAGCGCCATGCCGAAACTGTGGAAGCGGTTCGTGGCCGAGAACTGCGGCAACGCCGCGGGGTTGTCCTGCGCGATCCAGATTCCGGCGCCGTTCGTGCGCGCCTTGGACATGAAGAACTTGTTCGTGCCGGGAATGTTGCCGGAGGCGCCGGTCACATAAATGTAGTTCGTCCCGTTCTCGTTCTGCGTGAGCACGGCGTTGAACCGGTCGTCGCGGTCGACGCCGAAGACGTTGTTGGTGACGATGCGGCTCACCCAGGCACCGCCGTTGCCGGCCGCGCCACCGACGACGGGACCGGAGTTCGGATAGTTCAGCACCACCGCCTTCTCGCGGTTGGGGCTGACGGTGTTCACGGACTCGCGGATGGTGTGGGCGCCGGAGTTTGCGATGACGAGGTTGCCGTCCGGGCGGATGGCGATCCCGCGCGGCAGGTTGAACGTGGCCGCGGTCCCCACGCCCGGCGCATCGCCCGGCACGCCGCTGCCGCCGATGATCGAGACGAGGCCGCCCGGCGTGACTTTCTTGATGACGTGCCCCCCGGTGTCGGACACGAAGACCGTGCCCGTGAGGTCCACGGTGATTCCCTCGGGCGAGTTGAAGCCGCCGGCAAGCGTGGTCACGATGCCCGCCGCGCTGATGCGCCGGACATTGTTCGCCACGGTGTCGGCCACATACATGTTGCCCGCTACGTCGATGGCAATGGCGCGCGGCGTCGTGAAGGTCGCGGTCAGGCGCGGGCCGTTCGCGGAACCCGCGGCGCCGGTGCCCGCGTAGGTGGTCACGTTGCCGGCGGTGTCGATCATCCGGATGCGCCGGTTGCCGGAGTCGGCGACGTAGGCATTGCCCGCGGCGTCAAACTTCACGTCGTAGGGACTTTGGAATTGTGCCGCCGCTGCCGGTCCGTTCGCAAAGCCAGCGGTCGAACCCGCGAAGGTCGAGACCGCGCCGCCCGAGACGCGACGGATGCGGTGGTTGAGTTCGTCGGCCACGAACACCGCGGCGTTGTTGCTGACCACCAGACCGCGCGGCGTGTTGAACATCGCGACGCCCACCGGGCCATCGAAGAATCCCGGCACGCCCGTGCCCGCGAGAAAAGTGACGTTGCCGACGGTGGTCATGTTGCGGAGCCGGTGGTTGAGTGTGTCGGCGATGTAGGCGAGCCCCGTGGTGTCCAGCGCGACGCCGCCGGGGCTCGTGAACCGCGCCGCCGCTCCCGCGGCGTCCACGTAGCCGGGAGAGCCGTTCAAGCCGGCGACCGTCGCCCACGAATACAGCGGGAACGTGGCGCAACTCACGGACACGCTGTAGTTCCACGCGGTCCCGGTGTTGCCGCTGAACTCGTTCATGATGATGCGGACGAACGAGTTCGAGCCCGCGTAGTTGATGCTGAACGTCTGCGGCGGGAACGGCCCACTGGCCGGCCCGTTGCTGACAAAGCCCGTGTTCGTGAGCAGCACGCCCTGGTAATAGACCGTCATCTGGTCGGGCACGGTGAAGAACTGGTAGGTGATGGTGAGCGTGCCGTTGGTGCACCCGGTGTCGAGGTCGTAGATGTCCGGGCTGGCGCCGCCGCTCGGTGTCTGCGGCGTCGGGAAATAATCCCGCGTGACTCCGGCGAGGAACATCCCCTCGGTGGTGATGGCGGCGGACCCGAACGACGAATCGCCGTTGCGCAGGCCGCCGAGCGGGCCGGGCCAGTTGGTGAACGAGAGGCGCGACACCGCGTTGTTCGTCACCGGCGTCCGGTAGGCGACATACTGGCCGTCGCTGTAAGGCTGGCCGTTGGTGAGCTGGCCGGCGATGACAAGCTGGTTTCCAAGGAACGCCATGCCGAAGGCGCTGTCGCTCGATGAGAGCCCGTAGCTGTGCAGGTTGCTGTTCACGAACTGCGGCGGCGAGAGGAGGTTCGTGAACGGCGGCCGGATCCATTTGATCGGCACGATCGTCGGAAACGTCTGGTAGCCGACGGGCGCGAGGTTGGTGATGACGACGGTCACCTTGTTGGTGTCCTCGGTGAAGTTGGCGAAGATGCCGCCGTTGGTGCCGCCGCGATTCTCGAAGAGCAGGACCTTGCGCAGCGCCGGGCTCACCAAATACACGGCGTAGTCCGAACCCATCGGGGTATCAATCTCCATGCCGACCTCGACGCCGGTAATGACGCGATTGTCGAGATTGGTGATGTAGACATTCGTGCGGTAGTCGTCCAGCAGGACGGTTGGCGCGCGGGCGTCGTAGGTGATGGTCGTGGTCGTGGAATAGTCGAACTCCAGGGTAAAGCTGATCGTGACCTGATTGGTGTTTGGCGTGGTATTGCAGATTTGGACAAACCAAACCCCCGGCCGGAGCGGCGGTGAACTGAGAGTGTTGATGTTGTAGGTGAAGTTCGTCGTGACGCCGAGGCGGCTGAAGTCATTGCTTTGCGCCGTCGGCGTGTAGCCGTAGCCGACGAAGAAGTCCACGCTCGTCCCGGACGAGCTGACCTGCTGCACGTTGATGATGAGGTTGGTGGCACCGACCGGGACGTCCACGAATTGAACCGTGCACTGGTTGGAGAAGAGCGTGACGGTGTTGGTGAACTGGTTCGTGCTGGGACTGAGCGTGAAGTTCACGCGGTCCACGCGCCCGGTGTGCTCCAGCGCGCTGTCCACAAAGGTCAGCGTCCACAGCCCGATGGCGTTCTGCCCCACGAAGTCGGTGATGAACTCCGGCCCGTCGGTGGGGTTCAGGTAGTCGTCGTAAACGAGCGTGTTCGTGACGTAACCGCCCGCGGTGTTCAAACCGATGGAATGGTTGTTGAGCGTGACGTAGATGCCGTTGTGCCCGAGCCGCCCCACGAGGTCGCCAAGGTTTTCGTGGACGAGCACATTCGTAATCCGAATGGAACTGATGTTCGTGGCGGTCGGGCAGATGCCGAAGAGCGTGATGCCGCTCGGCGAGTCCGGCGAGCCGTCGGGGATGTCCATCGGCACGGGGAAGAAGTTCACGGTGATGCCCCCGTTTGCGTTGGTGCTCGCGAAGGGCTGGTCGGTCGAGATGACACTGAGGGCGAACGAGGCGCCCTGCTGGTCCTCCGATTTCACGCCAATGTAGAACACGTCGGCGGGAGTCGCGGGGCTGAAGATGATCGACTCGCTGCCGCCGCGGTTGGTGGAGGCAAAGTAGCCGGGCGCGCCACGGAGGCAGTTGCTGATGACGGTCGGCGAGAGGTTCGTGAGCGTCGGGTCGCCGCGGGTCACGTAAAGGTCAATGTCCGCCTCGGCGCTGCGCCGCGGCCGGGAGAGGTTCGGGGGGAGGACGAGGGAGAAGGCGACGTTCGAGCCGTTGGTGATCGGGACGCGCACGACGTTGGTGAAGAAATTGGTCGTGCCGACGAAGAAGTTGGTGGTGATGTTGGTGAACGCCGGGATGAACAGGTTGCTGAACACGTAGAACCGCCACTGGTTGGTGGAGCCGACGCTCGTGAAGAGTCCGTTTGGAACATTGGACGTCTGGAAGTTGGCCCCCACGCGCTGGTCGATGAGCGGCAGCCCGTTGGTGACATTGAGCAGCGTGGTGTTGGTCACGAAGGACAGCTGCTGCGCGAGCGCGATGCTGTTCGGATAATCCGTCGAGACCACGAGGGCGAAGTCCTGCACGATGCCGTTGGTGTTGCCGGTGACGGCGTTCACGTTGACGCGGCGGCCGATGACGTAGATGTCGAAAACGTTCGCCGGAAGCGGCGCCTGGATGAACACGTTCTCGACGTTGTTGAGAATGTCGCTCACGCGGGCCGATCCCGGCGTCGAAACCGAGGTGAAGTCGCTCCCCGCGATGTTGTTGCCCTCGTAAACGAAGATGTTCGTGCCGGAGACCGAGTTGGAAACCACGAGGTCCAGGTCGTTGACCAGCTTCGGTCCGGCGGCCGGATTGCCCGGCGGGTCGGTCCAGACAAGCGAGACCCGGAGCGGGAAGTTGGTCTGAAGCGATGCTGTCGGATTGTTTATCGTGACGCGGTAGACGCGCACGTCGCCCGTCGCAACGGCGTTCGTCGGGCTTTGGTCCACGAACTGAATCGCGCTCGAAGCGACGTTGTTGCTCGGGATGCTGTTGGTGAACTGCACGAGACCCCAGCCCTGATAGTTGAGCTGGTTGTTCACCTGCCGGTTGTAGGAACCGTTCACGGACCGGGTGCCGTTGATCAGCAGCGCCTTGTTCAGCGCGGGGCTGTTCGTCCGCGAATACGGTGCGGCCGTAAAATACTGCTGCATGAGCGCGAGCATGCCGGACACCACGGCCGCGGCCATGCTCGTGCCCGACTCGAAGCGGTAGGTGCCCGAGGGGTTCATGGCCGCGTCGAGCGCGGCGAGCTGCGGGAACGGATTCACGAACGAGCTCTCCTTGCAGGAAAGGACGAACGTGCCGGGCGCGACCACGTCCGGCTTGAACCGCCCGAACGGGCCCTCGACGCCGGGACCGACATTGCCGCGGCTCGAAAAGTCAGCCACCTGATCGCGCGAGTCGGCGCCGCCGTCGAGGAAGCCGTTGGTCGAAATGATCAGCCGCTCCTGCTCGATGGCGCCGACCGTGATCACGTTTTTGGCGTTGCCGGGAGAGGTGATCGACGACTGCACGCCTCCGAAGCCGCCGGCGTTGCCATTGCCATCGTTGCCCGCCGAGAAGACGTAGGTCGTCTGCTGGTCGCCCGGCAACTGCTGCCACGCGTCGCGCGTCGCGGCGTCCCAGCTCGCCGAGCTGATGTCGTATTCGTAGATGGTCCGGCCCCACGCATTGCAGGAAATGATGATGTTGGTCCGCGCCGCGTTGGTCTGGAGCTGCTCGTCGGTGATGAGGCCAAGGATGTTCTGCGGATACAGCCGCGCCGCGTGCGCCATGCCGCGGACTTGGGCTGCGAGAATAGTGCCATTCGTGACGGTGACGCCCCCGGAACCAGCACCCGAACCGGCGACGGTTCCCGCCACGTGCGTGCCGTGGCCGGTCCCGTCCGCGTTTGCGCCGGGGTTGCCTCCGTCAATGATGATCCGGCCCGCCAAATCTCCATGCGTTCCCTGAACGCCTGAATCATTGATCGCAATCCGGATGCCCGTGCCGGTGAGGCCGAGGAAGTTTGCGGGCGCGATGGAGTTGCTCGACACGCCGACGCGCGTGCGCGCGAGGTCGTTCATCAGCACGCGCCGCTTGCTCAGCTCGACCAACTGCACTTCCGGCATCTGCGCGAGCGTGATGAAGCTCTCGCCGCCGGCGCGGACCGTCAACACGGGGCCGAACGGCGACCGCTGCTCGGCCAGCGTCTCGGCGCCAAGCGCGGCAAGCTGCGCGTCGACGCGCGGCCGCCCGCCGGGAAAAAGCACGATGTTCAATTCGCGGTCGGGCGCCTGCGAGACGCGGTTGACGGCGTCGCCGATGAGGCTGCTGCTGAGCTTGTAGTAGGGCTCGAACGGCAGCACCGCCTGCGTGCGCGGGTCCCGCGCGATCTGCGCCGCGCTGTCGGGCGTGGCGACGACGAGATACGCGTTGTTCGGAATGTAGCTGACGATGGCCGCGCCCGAGGCGTGGAGGGCATCGCGGAAGGGAACGTCGATCACGCCGCGAACCTGCACAATGTAACTGCCCGGGTTCGGGCCGGCGCGGAGGTGCGCCGGAATCGCGGGCAGCGGGCCGTCCGCGGTGTCGTAGTGCGCGTGCCGCAGGAGGATTGCGGTTTCGCTGCGAAAGATGGCGTCGCCCTGCCGGGTCGTGTTCGAAAGCCGGAACGGGAAGCGCGGATCGGCGCCCGAGGCGATGAGCGCGAACGGCTTGTGGCGGGGATCGGCGGGGGCGGATTTGAAGCTGCGCGTGCCCGGCAGCCACGAGGACCAGCGCGAAGGCGTGGACTCGGACTTGGGCGCGGTGGCCGGTGGGGGCGAACCGCCCGCGCGCCGCCGCTCGCCGAGGTGCCAGAAGACCCACGCCGCCGCGAAGCACAGCAGGCTGATGATCATCCAGGTTCGTGGGCGCCAGTTCATACGCGGCTCAAGCGGTTGGCCGGAGGCTGTTCACAGTTTGGGAGTTTTGTTGGACCGCGCCAATACAGGCGATTCCGGAGCGGTCTGGGCAAAAGCACGGCGACGCCGCTGCCGCGCGGTCTCCCTTCCCGGTGTCCCGCGTCATCATCGCTTTGCGCATCGTGCCCATTCGCAAGTCTTCCCGCGCTATTCGTTTGGCAACTGCCGGAAGCTCTCGACGATCACCCGCGGGCCACCGATGGGCGGCGCCATGCGGAGCGTCGGGAGGTTTTCGACGCGCACCACGGCGCGCAACGCATACTCGGCGGAAATCGTGTAGTTGGTGATCATCCCGAAGAACGGCCCCGGCGCGACCACCGCCGAACGGTCCGCGGGCCGGAGCGATTGCCCCCACGCGTAAATGACAAACCGCGGCGAGTCCTCGACCGTGAGCAATCCGAGAATCTGCTGCGGGATGCGTTCGTAGATGGCGTCCGTGAGCGAATACATCTGCTCGTAGGTCAGCGAGTTGATGAGCTGCGGCCGCACGTTCGTGAGCGAGCCGAACGTGCGGTTGATGTCCCCGTTGAAGAGGTTGAGGTAGGGTGAAATCGTGGTGAGCTCGGGCACGGAGAGGACGTCGCCGAGGCGCGAGAAGTTCGTCATCTGCATCCGGCGCTGCTGGATGCCGTGGAAGATGTAATGGACGTTGGTGTCCACGCCGGCGGGGTTGGCGACGATCGCGCTCGCGCTGGGCGGGGTGAACGGGCCGGTGGCGGCGGTGACGTTGTTGGAGAGGACGATGGCCGCCGAGAGCACCGCGGACCACGCGGCGAGGTTGGTCTGGTTGATGGAGAGCAGGCTGCGGGCGGCGTTGTTGTTCGGCCACGCGCTGAAGAGGTCGAACAGTTTCCAGTCGTTCGTCGGGTGCGTCTCCGGGCTGCGGCCCCACTGGTTCCAGTTGCTCACGTTCATCACGGTGGACTTCATGTAAATCGTCTGCCACGGCGTTCCGCGGTGCACCCGGCCGAGCCAGCCGATGTTCGGGAACTTCGCGGACGGGAAATCCCAGTCGTCGGAACGCCAGATGCCCGGGTCCTTGAGCCACAATGCGAACTCGGTCCCGTCTTGCACGGTTGAATTCGGGTTGCCCCCCCACGGGCGATACGTGGTGTTGGTGAGGCCGAAGCTCATCGGCGGCAGCACGGAGGCAAACGGCGGGATGATGTAGTTGATCTGCTGCGCGAGGTTGGTCCGCGAGAACGGCGTGATGTCGCGCGTGGTGTAGTGGACGAACGGGTCGTTCACCTCCCAGCTCAGGTTTTGGACGATCTTGCGCGTGGGGCTGAAGGGGCATTGCATCCGCGCCTGCAACGGGCCGAGTCGGTTGGTGAACGAACCGAAGTTCGTCGCCGTGGTGTTCATGAAATACTGGAAGCGCTGGATTTCGCGCGTGATGGGCGTGTCGGAACTCCATTGCCGCCAGTTGGCCACGATGGCGAGATTGGTGTTGAGGCCGACCCAGATCTGGTTCGTGATGCCGACGGTCGGCGCCGCCGTATTGGTCGAGGCCGCGCCTCCGACGCGCAGGTTGTTCCAGAAGCTCCCGGCATTGTAGTTCGTCGAGGGGCGGGTCTGCACCTGCCAGTAGCCGACGCTGAGCGGGCTGCCGATGGGCGGGATGTTCGTGCTCGGCCGGATGGACGTGTAGTAGAAGCCGTTCGTGATGACGACATCGCCGGATTGATACACGGTCACGGAATCCCACGGCCCGGTGGTGACGCCGAGCGAGCGCATCACGTCCACGAACCCGTTGAGGTTCGTGAGGTTCACGTAGTCCACCACGCGCGGCGGCACGGCGTCCAGGTCCACCAGCGTGTAGCGCAGGTGGTTGGTGACGAGCAGGCCGAATTGCGGAACCTGGAAGCCGTTGCCACGGTCGAAGGAATTCGAGGTGACGAGCGTGAAGCCGCCAAGGTTGGTCGCCGGAAACGCGCTCGGGTAGCTCGTGCTGTAGGCGGAATTGGTCAGGAGGATCGCGGTGTTGAAGAGCGGGAGCTGGAACGTGAGCGGCGTGCCGGTGCCGGTCCACGCGCCCGCGGCGAGCGTCTTGTTGGAACTCACGACGATGGAGTTGGAAAGCACGAGGCCGAACTCGTTCGTGAGCACGTAGGTGAAGCGGTTCGTGACCATCACCGCAAGCCGGCGCGGGTAGGCGAGCGCGTAGGAATTCCAGCACTCGACGCCGAACCGGTTGGAGATGCCGAGGATGAGCATCTGGTTGGTCTGCCACGGGAACCGGTCCACGGCGTTGGACTTCACGAACTCAAGCTTGCGCGTGCCCTGCACCACGGTCTGCATCACGAACTCGTTGAAGTTCGGGAAGCCCTTCTTCGCGCCGATGATGACGGGCTGGCCGTTCACCAGGCTCTGCGATCGGAACGAGAGCGTCGCCCCGCTCACCGTGTCCACGTAGGTGCCGTTGGTGAGGATGGCGTCCACGTGGTTGGAGATCGAGAGGTCGAGGTTCGTGTAGGAAAGGAAGTTGGTCGCCGATTCCTGCACGTAGCCCGCGACGATGATGTTGGTGAGGCCACCGGCGACAACCGTGTCGAAGTAAGGCCGCAGCACGGTGGGGAAGAAGGGGCCGTAGGCATTGGCGGGCAGCGCGCCGAGCGGGCGGTTCGTGGTCGAGTCGTAAATGTTTGCCGCAACTTGCAGGAGCCGGTGCACCTCGGGCGAATACTCGGAATACGGCCAGATCGTGATGTTCGTGGAGGAAAGGACCGGCGGGAGATTGGTGCTGAGCAGGTTGGTGCCGAAGTAGTAATTCGTGCCGGGCACGGGGACGGTGACGTATTGGGTGACGAGGCTCGCGCGGATCATCTGGTGCGCGGCCGCGAGGAAGAAGTTGGTGCCGTTCCAGTTCTGGTAGGCCGTCACCGTCTCGGGCGGCCCAGCAAGGGCATTGGTCCAGTTGAGGTTGAGCTTGCCGCGCGGCACGTCGGAGTCCACGCCCAGTTGCTCCAGGAGCCGATACGCGGTGTAGCGATTGTAAGTGCTGTTGCTGCCGCCGAGGTTCAGGAAGTTCGTGACGAACAGCGCATACGACGGGCGAGTCGTGTTGAAGAGTTCCTGGAAGTCGAGGTAGGGCCGCGCGTTGGCGTTGGTGTTGTCGCCGCCGGGCCAGTTGGCATTCTGCTTGGGCGACACCTCGTAGTTCGGCGCGGGCGACGGGCTGAGCATCAGCGTGCCGGCGGTGTCGCCGTCCGTGTAGAGATCCGTGCCCGCGTTCGTGCAACCACTCGCGCCCAGTGCGCCATACATGCCGGCCATCGAGTCGAGGAACGCCCAGTTTTGCAGCCGGTAGGTGAGCAGCCCGTTGGCGTCGCCGAACGCGCCCCCGACCGAGAAGCCCGGCCCGAGCGTGTAACCGTAGCCGCCGGGCAGCCACACGTTCGTGTTCAAGTCCACGAGCATGCCCGCCAGGTTGATCTCCCACGAGCCGACGCCCTGGTTGCGCCAGAAACCCTCGCGCGTCGCGCCGCCCACGCCGACGGGGCGCTTGGCGCGGTTGTGAATGAAGTTCAGGTCGAGCGACTTGCTCGCCGGCAGCACCATGAACGCGAAGCGCCCGACGAACGGATTGGTCGGCCCGTGGGGAACGCCGGGATACAGCAGGAGGCCGATCCATTCCGGGTCGCCGACGAAGAACCGCGCCGTGCCGAAGCCGTTGGTGGTGCCGAGGTCGTTGAGTTCCCACAGCACGCCGTTGCTCTCGTAACGGCGGTTGCGGTTGAAATCGAGGTAGAACCGGAACTCGCTCGCGCCCGTGGCGAAGTTGGTGACGACGTAAACGGGCGGCCGCGGGCTGTAGAGCAGGTTGGCGAGGTTCGTAAGCTGGTCGGCGCCATTGGCCACGGCGTAATAGTTCACGCTCGTGTAGTTGCCCGGCGTGAACGGGCTGCCTTGAAGCAGGTTGATGAAGTTCGTCGAGACCACGAGCCCGTAGTTCGCCTTGTCGCCCGTGGCGAGGATCTTGGAGATGACCTCGGCGAGCGCGCGGTTGTAGCCGGTCACGCCCATGTGATACGCGTCCTGCGACGCGCCCTGGATGATCACCGACGTGCGTTCGCGCCGCGAGATGGCGAGGAACGCGATGGCCAGAAACGTGACCACCGAGAGCATGATAAGCGTGACGATGAGGGCGACGGCGCGCCGCGAGGATGGGGGGCGCGTTCTCATTGCGGTGTGGCGCGCACGGGGATGAGCGTGCGGAAGAAGTGGACGTGATTGCCGCGGCTGGAGAGGTAGTTCGTCGCCGTCACGTAGGGCATGCCGCGCGCCTGCGCGAAGATGGGCGATTCGAGGAACCCGATTTCCAGCTCGACGAGCGACGGCGCGTTCGTGCCGGTGAAGGTGATGTTCGTGCCGCCGAGCGGCGCCACGGGCACACCGTTGGTCACCACGCGGAGGGTCAGGTGCACGACGCCGTCGGCGACGCGCTGGAAGTAGTTCGTGACCGCCATCGAGGGCGGGCTGATGTAGTCACGCAGGAACGCCATGTTGGAACTCGCGCGCGTGGCATTGGTGTAGAACCGGTAGAGCGTGCCGACGCCGTTGGCCACGGGCAGGAGCGCGTTGTTCGGGTCGGCGACGCGATACCCGACGGCGGTCCAGTTCTTCGGCGTGGCGAGCGCGCTCGGGTCGAAGCCGAGGAAGAAGAAGTCGTGCAATTCGCTGTTGAGCAGCGGGCCGCCACCCCCGAACCGGAGCGCGTTGGTCCCGTAGGTCGCGGTGTCGATCCACAGGTTGGTCACGAACGGCGAGGGGTTCAGCGGCGTGCCGGCGGGCGTGAGCGTCTCGACTTCGCGCCGGATCATGTCGAGGCAGGCGCGGCCGTTCTCCGTGAGGTCGCCGGCCACGATGCTGCCGTGCATCGCCTTCTGTGTGCGCGCGAACATCTGGTAGAGCGCGAGGATGATCAGCATGGTCAGGCTCACCGAGATGAGCAGTTCCAGCAGCGTCACCGCGTGCAGCGTCCGGCGTGGGTTTGTCGCGCGGTTCATGGGCCGAAGTAACTTCCCGGCTGGAAGTAGTAGAGCGCGTTGGTGTCCTGCGTGAGCGCCCCGGCAACCAGACGGCGCACGGTGAGCTTGCCCGCGCCGAGCGTGTAGTTGGTGCCTTCGCCAAAGACCGGCCACCGGAAGTTGAGCCGCACCTCGAACAGGTTTTGCGTCAGGTAGCGCGCGTAGTTCGTGTAGGCCGTGAGCGTGGCGGTGTAATCCGTGATCGGCACGATTTCCGAGGTCACGAGATACGTGAACGCGAGCCCGTTGGTCCCCGCGGCGCGGTCGGAGAGGGAGGAACTCAGCGACCGGAACCGGCCGACCGCCGAGTTGCCGCCCGCTTGCGGCATCGAGAGGAAGCTCACGATGCGATCCACGGGGAGGTTGCCGTTGGTGAACGACGGCGTTTGAGTGCCTTGGTGGACGCCCGAAATGTAGACGTCCATGAAGTCCATGTTCGTGGCGAGGATGGCGAAGCTCGCGCTGTTGGAACCGCTGAGCATCGCCTCGAGGAAGAAGTTCGCGTCGTGGGTGATGATGGTGTCCTCGCGGTTTTCGCGCTGGACGCTCAACCCGGTGGGCAGCACGCCGATGATGGCGACGAGCGCGAAGGCGACGATGGCGATGCTGATCGCAACCTCGATCATCGTGAACGCGTCGTGCGCCCGGCGGCGGCATGGGGTCGTGCGGGTGGTCATGGCAGTTCGGGCCGCTCGACCTTGGCGCGGCCGGTGATCCAGTTGATGCGCAGCCGCACGAAGTTGTTCGTCCAGTTTCCCGGCGGCGTCTCGATCACGTCGGGGTCGATGACCTGGTTTGTCTCGCCCGTGGGATCCTTGAACAGGAACACGCTCCCGAGCGTGAGCGGAATCCCGATGTCCGCCGTGCGGCCGAGCAACCGGCCGTTGGCGTCGAAGGCGATGTAGGGCAGCGGATACCGGATGGCGCTGGCCGTGTCGGGAACGGGAAACGTCTCGGTGGTGTTGGTGATGTTGAAGAAGATGGCGGGTGCGATGGTGGTGTTGATGAAGATGGCCGGCGGGAAGAACGTGCCGTCGGGAAGGGTCTTCCACTCGGTGATGTAGCGCGGGTTGTCGGAGCCGGGCTGGTCGCCGACGCTGTGCTTGGTGTAGAGCGCGTAGGAGGCGAGCTGGCCGTTGAGCAGCGCGTTCCCGGCGCGGTTGGTTGTGAAGTAGTTGCTCTGCGCCGCGTTGACAGCGATGCCGTAGGACACGCCGTTCCAGACCGCGCCTTGGTGCGGAAAGAACACGACGAAGACGGTGGTGCGCCCGCTGATGGCGCGGAGCCGCGCAATCTGGAGGTCTTCAAGCACCTGCCGGCTTGCGGCGGTCATCACGTTGCCCTTGTTCATCCGGAGCGATGGGAGCGCGAGCGCCGTGACGATGCCGATGATGCCGATGACGACGAGCATTTCCAGCAAGGTGAACGCGGCCTCGCGAAACACGGCCGGCCGGCGGGCCGGCCGCAAGGCGCGGCGGTCCCCTGCCCTGCCCGGCGTTGTGCAAAGTCCGTTCATGAACTCACTTCCAGCTCACGATGTTGTCCTTGTTGTCGCCCGTGCCGGCCGGTGCCGCCGCATCGGCCCTGCCGTCGGGACCGAACGACCACGCGAGCGATTCGGTGCGCAGCCGGAACACGTTGGGCGTTCCCACGGGGTTGTTCTCCGTCCAGCCGTCGTGGCCGATGGTGGTGGACTTCCGCGAGACGGCGGCGAGCGAGTAGAAGCCGTCGGTGCACCACCCGTCCTGGTCGGCGTCAATGCTGATGATGTAGGGATTTTCCCACGGGTCGCGGAACGTGCCGTCGCCGCCGATGCCCTGCTTCCGCACCTCGGCGGCATCGAGCATCTTCGCGTTGAGGAACGCGACCTTGCGCGGGTTGTAGCGGTGGACGGTGTTGGCGTTGGCGACGCCGTTGGCGGAATTCGTGACGGCGAGGAGGATGCCGATGGGATGGCTGTTGGAGATGCCCGTGCCGAATGCGGCCGAGCCAAATGTGACGTCGGCGTTCGTCGAGAAGCCAATCGGAACCCGGCCGCCGTATTCCGCCTTGTAGGAGTGGATGGCATTGTTGATGTCCGCAAGATCCTTCTTCACAAGCGCGGCCTTGGCTTTCGTCTTGGCCGCCGATACCGCAGGAAGCAGGAGGCCGGCGAGAACCGCGATGATGCTGATGACGACGAGCAGCTCGATGAGCGTGAAGGCGCGGAGTCGAGCGGAGTGCAGGGGTTGGGTCTTGGGGTTCATGGCGTGGATGGTTACCAGTTTCCGTAGCGGTTGGTCGTGCCTTTGACGACGAGTTCAACCCAAAGGTCGAATCCGGCCATGTTGCGCCGGCGGGTCGAGGACGCGTCGTAGTTCCAGGTGACTGTCGCCGCGGGGTTCTTCTGCGCCGCGGGCGGCGGGGTGAGGAGCATCACGGTGTTCACGCCGACTCGCACCGGCCTGTAATCGTGGCCCTCGACGGGGTTCTTGATGTAGGACTTCGGCCGGCTGCCGGGACGGGCGACGTTCTGGATGCCGACCGTCCCAAACACCGCGTTGAGCTGCGCGGAGGTGAGGTTGTTCGTCGAGTCGAGCGGCGAAGTGAAGGTGGCGTTGGCAGGCGTGACAAGGTTGTTGGTGAAGAGGACGCCCGTCAGCTCGTAAAAGAGCGTGTTGGTGCCGGGATTGGCGGGGTTGTCGCGCGGGTAAGAACCGAGGTCGGTCTTGTAGAGCTCGATGAACGTGGCGAGTTCGAAGCGCTTCGCCTTGGTGACAGAGATCATCTTCTTGGGACCGACTTGGGAGACGGCCCCGACGACGATCGCGGAAAGAATGCCGATGATGCCGAGGACGACGAGCATCTCGACAAGCGTGAAGCCGCGCATCGTGCGCGGAAGCGCGGGTGATCTTCGTGTCGCGGCGGCGTTCATGTTCATCGTTCCCTGAGTTCCTGCTCCATCCTTTCGCTGAGCCATTGCTTGATCATGCTCTGGTAGTTCAGGAAGCGCGACCGCGCGAGGCGCTTGATGCGCGAGAGCATCCGCGGGTCGATGCGCAGCGTGATGGTGACGGATTCGGAAACTTCGGCAGCGTCCGCCACGGAGGCGTCCATCAGTCGAAGGTCCAGCCGGGTGCGCTGCCAGAAGGCGGCTTCCTCGGCTTCGGACTCGAACACGGGGACGTCCTCCCACCGCGAGAGCACGACGAGGGCTTCGGCGGCTGGCTTGGTTGCGGGCAGGGCCGCCGCGTTCCCGGTGCGGTCACCGGTTGGAAGAAGAGTGCGCATCAGTCCTTTGCCGCGAGCAGTTGGTTTTGCCGCCGCTGATAGAAGAAGAGGTCCTCGGGCTCGAATTCGCGCGCGCTCAGCACGCGGACCTGCTTGCCATTCGTGCGGTAGACGCTGAACACGCCGGTGCCGTTGGAAGACTTGCCGAGGCTGAAAAACCGTGCCTGCCCGGAATAGGGGCCCGAGTCGGGCAGAAGCCGGACGACGAACGGGTCCTCGAACGACTCCTCGATCGTGAGGGTGGTCAAGTTGCCCTCGAGTTCAAACTGCCGGTTGGCCCAATCGAATTCCATGTGATCTCCGCGTCAGTCCATCGCCAATGCAATGTGATTACAATGTATTTACCAGCGCGCGCCGAGCGGTGCAATCGGGTCTTCACCCGATGATGACGCGAACGAAACAGCCGCCGGCATCGCCGGCGGCTGTCGCGGTGAACACTTGCCCGAGCCTTAGGATCAGTCGCCCTTCACGCCCTGCTTCTGCGCAGGCGCCGGGCCAGAATCGTCGCCGATGCTGTCCATGATCGCGATCAGAGGAAGGAACATCGCGATGACGATGGAGCCGACGATCACGGCGAGGAACACGATCATGATCGGCTCGAGCAACGAGGTCATCGCGGAGACGGCGTTGTCGACTTCTTCGTCGAAGTTGTCGGCAATCTTCATGAGCATTTCAGGCAGTGCGCCGGTTTGTTCGCCGACGTCCACCATGCTGATGACCATGGGGGGGAAGATGCGCGAGGCCTCGAGCGGCGCGGTGATCGTTTCGCCTTCCTTCACGCTTTCGTGGACGGATGCGACAGCGTTGGCGACGCAGACATTGCCGGAGGTTTCCTTGACGATGCTCAGCGCCTGGAGAATGGGCACGCCAGAACTCACGAGGGTGCCGAGCGTGCGGGTGAAGCGGGAGATGGCGACCTTGCTGATGACGGGTCCCATCACGGGCATGATTAGCTTGAAGCGGTCGAACAGGCGCCGGCCAATCTTGGTGCGGACGAACAGCTTGAAGACGATCACAACGCCCGCGACGATGCCCAGCGTGCCCATAATGTTGTCCCTGATCATGTGCGCAATGCTCAGCACGAGCGTGGTGAATCCAGGCATGGGCTGGCCGTTCAGCAGGTCCTTGAAGATTTCCTCGAACTTCGGCACGACGAACACCATCAGCACGCCTACGATCGCGACGGCCACGACGAGCACGGCGACGGGATAGAACATCGCAGCGACGACCTTGCCCTTGATCTTCTGCGCCTTTTCCTGGAACTCGGCCAGACGGTTGAGGACGACTTCGAGCACGCCGCCAAGTTCACCGGCCTTGACCATGTTCACGAACAGGCGGTTGAAGGCCTTGGGATGCTGCGCGAGAGCCTCCGAGAAGGTGCTGCCGCCCTCGATCGAGGTCGCGAGCTGTCCGAGGATGTCCTTTAGCGTCGCATCGCGCTCCTGCTTCTGAAGCACGAGAAGGCCGCGGAGCAGTGGCAAACCGGCATCGATGAGCGTCGCGAGCTGGCGGGTGAACGTGCAGAGCGTCTTGGACTTCACCTTCCCGTAAAGACCGGGAATCTTGATGTTGAAGTTGAGGTCGATCCCCTTCTTCGCGCCCTTCTTCCCTGGCGCGGGTTTCTTGGCTGCCTTGGAATCCTGTTTCTTGTCCTTCTCATCATCCTTCTTCTTCTCGGACTCGGTGACCTTGGTGGGGAAGTAGCCCATCTCCTTGAGGCGGCTGAGCGCCTCGCTCTGTGTGGAGACTTCGAGGGTGCCCTTGGTTTCCTTTCCCTTTTGGTCAAGGGCGGTGTAGTTGTAGCTGGGCATGGGAGGCTTGGGTTAGGTGTATTTGATCACTTCTTCAACCGTCGTGCTGCCGTCGAAAATGCACCGCAATCCGTCTTCGCGCAGCGTGCTCATTCCAAGCTCAACCGCCTTCTGCCGCAGGACGACGGCGGGCGCGCGGTCGTTGATCATCGTCCGGATGGCCTCGGAGACGACGAGCAGCTCGAAGATGCCCTTTCGTCCCTTGTAACCGGTGTCGTTGCACTCGGCGCAGCCGCGCCCGTAGTAGAACGTCTTGTCGCCGACATCGTAGGCGGACAGGTTCAGTTGCGAAAGCTGGCTTTCGGTCGGTTCAAAGGGCGCGCGGCACTTCGCGCAAATCTTGCGGACGAGCCGCTGCCCGATGGCGCCGAGCAGCGTGGACGAAATGAGGAACGGTTCCACGCCCATGTCGACCATGCGGGTGACGGCGCCGGGCGCGTCGTTCGTGTGAAGCGTCGTGAGCACCAAGTGACCGGTGAGCGAGGATTGCACCGCGATCTGCGCCGTTTCCAGGTCGCGCATTTCCCCGAGCATGATGATGTCCGGGTCCTGCCGGAGGAAGGCGCGCAGCGCCTTGGCAAACGTGAGCCCCTGCGCCTCGTTCACCTGCACCTGCATCACGCCCTCGAGGTCATATTCCACGGGGTCTTCGGATGTGAGCAGCTTGGTGTCGATCACGTTGACCTTTTTCAGGCACGAGTAAAGCGTCGTCGTCTTCCCGCAACCGGTCGGCCCCGTGACGATGAAAATGCCGTTGGGCTGGCTGATTATCTCAACCACCGGCCGGTAGATGGGATCGGGCAGCCCGATGCTCTCCAGTTCCAGGTTCACGGAGGAACGGTCCAAAACGCGGAGCACCACCGATTCTCCGAACCGGGTCGGAAGGGTCGAGACACGCAGGTCGATTTTCTTCCCGCCGAGCGACATCGAAATGCGCCCGTCCTGCGGCAGGCGCCGCTCCGAGATGTTCATGTTCGCCAGAATCTTGATGCGCGATGTGACCGGCAGGCCAAGATACTTGGGCGGCGGGGCCATCTCATACAGCGCGCCGTCCACGCGGTAGCGAATCTTGAACTCGTCCTCAAACGGCTCAAAGTGGATGTCGCTCGCGCGGTCCTGCACGGCTTGAAACAGGACGAGGTTCACAAACCGGATGATCGGTGTCTCATTGGCCATCGCCTCGATGGCCTGCTCGGTTTGCTGCGCCGAGGTTGCGGTCGATTCAACCTCCTTGACCAGCTCCTCGCCGCCGCCGCCAAGTTCCAGCAGGATTTCATCGAAGCTCTCGGCCTGCTCCGCGTAGTGCTTGGTGAGTGCCGTGACAACCTGCGCCGGGTCGGCGACGACCGGGATGATCTCCTTGTGGACGATGAAGCTGACCTGGTCGATCTGCGACGGGTTCATCGGGTCGGCGAACGCGACCTTGAGCGTGTCACCGGTCATTTCCAACGGAAGGCACTGATACATGCGCGCCGTCGCGGGCGGCATGGCCTTGAGGACATCGGGCGCAATCTCCAGTTCGTGGACGTTTCGGACCACCTCGGTGGCGAGGTGTTCGGCCATCATCTGGAGCTGCCCGTCGAGGTCGAGAATCTGCCGCTCGATGAGAATCGAGCTGATGCTCTTGCCCGACCGGGTGTTCTCCTGAATGACTTCCTCGATTTGAAGGTCGTCGATCAGCGCCTGGTCGCGGATGAGCGCGAGCAGCGGGTCGGTGACGTTGGCGGACATGGCGCCTATTGTTTGGACGCCTTCTCGGCGTCGATTTCCTGGAGCTTCTGCAGGATGGTCTGCGAGTCGTTGCACCGGTTGATGCAGTCCTCGCGCGAAATCCGGCCGGCTTTGTATTTGTCGAGCAGGTTCTGGTCGAGGGTGATCATGCCATACTTGGCGCCGGTCTGCTGGTCGGAGGCGATGCGAAACGTCTTGTTGTCGCGAATCAGCGCGTTGATGGACGGCGTGTTGATCATGATGTCGTGGACCGCCACGCGGCCGGGCTTGTCGCAGGTGGGCACGAGGATCTGCGCGATGACGGCCTGGAGCACAGTGGATAGCTGGATGCGGATGGTTTCCTGTTGCTGCATTGGGAACGCGTTCACGATGCGGTCGATGGTCTTCGCCGCGGAATTCGTGTGCAGCGTGCCGAAGACCAGGTGGCCCGTCTCGGCCGCGGTCACCGCCGCCTCGATCGTCTCCAAGTCGCGCAACTCGCCGACGAGCACCACGTCGGGGTCCTGCCGCAACGCGCGCCGGAGGGCCTCGGCGAAGCTCGGCACGTCGATGTGCACCTCGCGCTGCGTGATGACCGCCTTCTTGTGCTTGTGGTAGAATTCGATCGGGTCCTCGATGGTGATGATGTGCGCGTCGGTGCGCGTTTCATTCATGATGTTGATCATCGAGGCGAGCGTGGTGGACTTGCCCGAGCCAGTCGGCCCCGTCACGAGGATCAGCCCGCGCGGCTTGTTGAGCAAGGTGTTCACCAAGTCCCGCGACAGGCCGATCTGGTCGATCGTCAGCAGGCGCGTCGGAATCTGCCGCAAAACGAGCGCAAAGTTGCCGCGCTCCTTGAACACGCTCACGCGGAACCGGGCGAGTTCGCCAAACGCAAAACCGAAGTCCGCCCCGCCCTTCGTGCGCACCGCCTGGATGTGGTCCTCGCCGGTGATGCTGTTCATCAGTTCCTCGGTGTCCTCGGGTGTGAGCATCGGCCCCTGCACGCGCTCGAGCTCGCCGTGCGTCCGGATGGCGGGCGGGATGCCGACGCGGATGTGAAGGTCCGAGGCGCCCTCGCTCACCACGAGCTGCAGCAGGTCTGACATCGAGTAGGACATGGTGTGTGAGTCTCGCGCTGCGCTGGTCAATGATCCGAGGTGGTGGCCTTGATGACTTCGTCGGCCGTGGTGAGGCCGGCGACGACCTTGCGCGCCCCGTCGTCGCGCAAACTGCGCATGCCCATTTCCAACGCGCGCGCGCGGAGCACGGACGCGGGCACACGTTCATAGATTAACTTCCGGGCGTGGTCGTCGATGAGGAAGATCTCGAAAATCCCAAACCGGCCTCGGTGGCCGGACTTGTTGCAGTCCTTGCATCCGGCCCCCTTCATGAAGTTCGCGCCGGTCAGTTTGGTCATGTCGATGCCGAGCGCTTTGAGTTCCTCCTCGGAGGGGACGGAGGACATCATGCACTTCTTGCAAATCTTGCGAACGAGGCGCTGCGCCATCATCGAACGCGCTGAGGACGCCACGAGGAAGGGCTTCACGCCGATGTCAATGAGACGGGTCACGGCGCTGGGCGCGTCGTTCGTGTGAAGCGTCGAGAAGACCAGGTGGCCCGTCAGCGAGGCGTTGATCGCGATGGAAGCCGTCTCAAGGTCGCGAATCTCACCCAGCATGACGACGTTGGGCGCCTGCCGCAGCATGGCGCGCAGCGCTGTCGCAAACGTCAGCCCGATGGTCTCGCTGACTTGCACCTGGTTGATGCCCGCGAGCTGATACTCGACGGGGTCTTCAACGGTGATGATCTTGCGGTCGGGCCGGTTGATGTAATTGAGGCAGGAGTAAAGTGTGGTCGTCTTGCCCGAGCCCGTGGGGCCGGTGACGAGGAGGATGCCGTCCGGCAACCCGATGAGCCGCTCGAAGGTCTGCTGGTCATCCGTGAGGAAGCCCAGTTCCGACAATCCCAGCCGGATGCCGGTCTTGTCGAGAATACGCATGACGATGCTTTCGCCGTGGCTGCACGGAAGGCAGTTGACGCGGAAGTCCAGCGGCTTGTTGGTGACCGTGAGCTGGATGCGTCCGTCCTGCGGGATGCGCTTCTCGGCGATCGACATGCCGGATTGAATCTTGAGCCGGCTGACGATCGCGTTTTGAAGCCGCTTGGGCGGGGACTGAACTTCCTGCAAGCAGCCATCGATCCGGTATCGGATGCGCAACCGCTTCTCCATGGGCTCGATGTGAATGTCCGATGCCCGCATCTTGAACGCCTCGATGATGATCGTGTTGACAAGCTTGATCAGGGGCGCGTCGGAATCCACTTCGTCCTCGCTGGAGAACGAATTCTCCCCGGTGCCGATGTTGCCGAGATCAATGTCGCCCTGCGTGAAATGCGTGAGCATCTCCGCCACTTGATCGTCGCCCGCGCCGTAGTAGCGGTTGATCGCCGACTCGATCTGGTCCTCCGGCGCGACGCGATAGTCGAACTGCTCCTTCTTCAGCAGGTGCTGGAGCGTGTCGATCTTGTCCAGGTCCGAAGGGTCGCTCAACGCCACGGTGATGCTGTTCGCGTCGGCGAACACGGGCACCACGTTGTATTTCTTGGCGATGTTGCGCGGGACGGCGGTGATCACCTCGTCGTCGAGCCGCACGTCGTCCAGGTCGATGAATTCCGCGCCGAACTGGATCGCGCGCGCGCGGGTGATGTCGATCGGGGCGAGGTATTTCTTCGACACCAGCAGGTCGACCACTCCCTCACCCCGCTCCGCAGCCTCGGCCTCCCCGGCTCGCGCCTCGGACAATTGCTCGTCCGTGACGACGCCCATGTCCGACAGGATTTCGATCAGATTGTCGTCTTTGACTGGCACGTCGGTTCTTGCGTGGACGGGTTCGATTGGAAACTCTGCCTCATCGTAGTGATGACCGCGTCAAAGTCAAACCTCGCGATGCCCACCTGAATCGCTTGCAGGTTACCACCCCGCGCCTCGCCACCAATACGGAAAAACCACGAACGGCCCGCGGCTGGCCAGCCTGATGATTCGCTACTGCTTCTCGTATTCCCCCTTGCCCGTGCGCTTGAGCACGGTGAACCCCGCCTTCTTGGCGTCCGAGATGGACGCGGGCTTGATGATCTTCGGCGTGTTGAAGCTGGAGATGATTTTCCGAACGGGCTTGCGGCAGGCCGGGCACTTCTCCAACGGCGCGGCATCCAGCGGGCGTCGCAGCGTGAAGCGCCCGCCGCACGCCGCGCACGTGCCGTCGCACAGTTCGTATTCGTAGAGGGGCATCGGGTGAGGTGACAGTGGTTGGGGCCGCCTCACTCCGCCAGACAGCCGGCGAATCCCGCCCGGATCGCCGCCTCGTCGAGTTCCTTCCCGATGAACACGACCTGGCTCTTTCGCTTCTCGTCGGGATTCCAGAATCGCTCCGGCTTCGCATCGAACATCATCTGCACGCCCTGGAAGACGACGCGCTTGGGCTGTCCCTTGATGTGCAGGATGCCTTTCGAGCGGTAAAGGTCGCCGCCCTTGCCCACGAGCAGTTCCGAGAGCCACTTTTCCGTCCGCTTCAAGTCCAATGCGCGTTCCTCGGCGATGAGGAATGACGTCACCTTATCGTCGTGCGCGTGTTCATGCCCACCGGGCTCGTGGTGATGTCCGCCAGGGCCGTGGTCGTGATCGCAGTCTGGGGCGCATTCCGACGTGTGCCCGTGGTGATCGTGCCGGTGTTCCGCCTCCTCGACTTCGATCGGCGCCGCCAGTTCGCGCGCCTGGATGCCGAGGATCTTTTCGAGTTCCACGCGCGAGTCCCGCGTGCGGTGCAACCGGGCAAGCCGGTTCATCCGGCGGATGCGCGACTCGACGCGATCCAGGTCCGTGGCGGATACCAGATCCGTCTTGTTCAGCAGCACCACGTCGGCAAACGCAATCTGCGCCGACGCCTCCGGCGCGTCGGCGAGTTCCTTTTCGAGATGCTTCGCGTCCGCCACCGTCACGATCGCGTCGAGCCGCAGCTTGCCCGCGAGCTCGGGAAGGAAAAACGTATGCGCGATCGGACTTGGGTCCGCCAGCCCGGTCGTCTCGACGAGGATGTAATCGAACCGCTTTTGCCTTTGGAAAAGTCCGGCGATGCTCTTCACCAAATCGCCGCGCATGCGGCAGCACAGGCAGCCGTTGTTCAACTCCACGATCTCCTCGTCTGCGTTCACCACGAGCTGGTGGTCGATCGAAACGGCTCCGAACTCATTGATGATGACCGCGCACTTGCGACCGTGCGGCTGGGTGAGAATGTGATTGAGCAGCGTCGTCTTCCCCGCGCCGAGGAAGCCTGTGAGCACTGTGACCGGGACCGGTGCCGTGTCTTTCATAGGCTGATCCTAGCAGAATTCGACGTTGAAACAAAGTCCGCGGGCACCGCCCCGTTGTTTCCATCGGACGCCCGCCCCGCCCCGCGCCGCCGGTTCACCGGATCCACGTGATCTGGTTGGTCTTCACCGACACGGCGTCAGGATCGAGCACGAGCGCCTTGAAGTTCCAAGTCTTGCGTGGCTCAAGCACTTTGATCTGGTCCATCGCGATCGTGCTCAGCGTCCCGTTGTTGCGGTCCACGAGTGTGAACTCCAGCTTCACGTCGAACAACTGGACGGGCGCGTGGTTCGTCACCACGCCGCGAACAAATCGCAGGTTGTTGTCGGCCTCGTTTTGGATCCCGAACTTGAGCACTTCCGCCTGGATGCGCACCTCGGGGGGGCGCAACGCGTGCTTGGCGAGGAACGCGGGCCACTGGTAAGGCCACGTCACGAGAAGCCACGCGGCCAGCCCGAGCATCACGAGGCCGCCGAACCGGCGCACAAACTTCACGGCCGTTGAGAGCACCGCGCCGCACTTCGGACAGACCCTCGAACCCTTCTCGATCTTTGCGCCGCACTCGGAACAACGCACGGTGTTTGCCATCCGCGTGAGTTCATCCTGCAACGGATCGTCCAGAACGGGCAGCGGCCGTTGCCCGGCCGGTTTCTTCGGAGGTGGTTGCTTCGCCGGCCCCTTCGCGGGTTCCAGTTTCGCACGCGCGGCGGCAGCCTTGTAGGCGGAAGCCGCGGCTCGAGCTTGCGCGCGGGGAACGGGCCTGGCCTCGGCGCGGCGCGGCTGCGCTGGAGGCTCCGGCTCGGGGGCGGGTTCGGGTTCGGCCGGTTGCAGCGCCTCGGCGGGCGCCAGTTGGTCGAGTGTCGGCAACATCGTCGCCTCGCTGCAATGCGGGCACGTCACGGCCGTCCCGGCGTAATCCGGCGGAAAGGAAATGTGCCCCGAGCAAACGCCGCAGGCACACGTGAATTGGACTTCGTCGCTCATCCTCGAATCCCGGGCTCCGCGTGCGGTCGATGCCCCGGTCAAATGGGTGTGGAAACTGAACCGCACGGGCGCGGTTCGGTTCAAGGCTTAATTCAGCCCTTCACCACACGCGTTTCGCCGCGCCCTCCAAGATTGACCACAGCCGCACGCTGCCGCTCCAGTCGCCCGTGGCCATCGTGTCGGCCTTCGCGTGCACTGCCACGGAGTAAATCCAATCGTCGCTCGCGCGCCACTCTTGCAAGCGTTGGTCGCTCCCGCCGTCGAAGGCGCGAACCATCCCGTCGCTGCCCGCGGTGAACAACCTCGCGCCGTCGGGGCTCCACGCGAGCGAGTGCACCGGACCTTCGTGACCGCGGATGATGCGCACCATGCGCCCGATGTCCGGCTGCCAGACGCGCACCGTTTTGTCATCGCTCGCCGTCGCGCAGAACGCCGCGACTCCAGCCGCGCCGGCGGGCGCGGGCGGACGGAACGCCACTGCGTGAACCGTCGCCGTGTGATGGCTGAACGTCCGCAGCAACTTCCCATCGCGCCCATCCCACACGCGCACCGTGCGGTCCCCGCTCGCCGTCACGATCATCGTCCCGTCCGTGCTGAACGCCACGCCAAGCACCGGTCCGGAGTGACCCGCGAGCGCGAAGCCGGCCTTGAGCGACCGGCCTTCGAGCCGAGCGACTTTCGCAGAATGGTCCGCGCTCGCGACTGCCACCCGCGCGTTGTCCGGCGAGAACGCGACGCTCGTCACGAGGTCATCGAAGCCATCGAGTCGCGCAAGCACCTTCGAACTCTTCCAGTCCAGCAGAGTCATCGAACCGCGCTCGCCGGGAGTCCCGCCCGCCACGGCGAGCAACGAACCGTCGCGGTCGAACGCAAGCGACGACACTCTCGGAAACTCGCAGCCGATCGAGCGATGCACTTTCCCGTCCTTCACCGCGCGCACCACGATGGACTTGTGTGCTGATGCGACGACGCTTTCTCCATCCGGCGAGAACGCGAGCGCGGTGACCGGAGTTCCCGGCGCAGCGAACGACTGCGATGTGATTGCACAGCCAAGAAGGAGGATTGTGGTGATGAAACGCGCGCCGAACGGATTCGCCACCCGCTGAAATCTCGCGCCGTCCGGTCTCGAGCCGCGCATCCCGCTGCGTCTTGTCGCTCTCACACGAGTTCCGAGACGAAACTTCCCTCGCCCAGGATTCTCAGCGGCCGTCCCGCGCTCGTCTGGTATTCCTTCGCCGGGTCCACGCCCAGCAGTTTCAGGATCGTGAACGCGAGGTCCTCCGGTCGCACCGGCCGTTCTGCTGGCACTTCACCGTATGCGTCCGTGGCGCCGATGACCTGCCCGCCCTTGACGCCGCCGCCCGCGAGGCACACGAAGCCCGCGCGCGGCCAATGATCGCGGCCGCCGAGCGAGTTGAGCTTCGGCGTGCGGCCGAATTCACCCATCAGCACCACGAGCGTGGAGTCAAGCAGTCCGCGCTCGCGCAAATCAGCGAGAAGCGACGAGTAAGCGCGGTCGAGCGCGGGCAGCTTGCCGCTGCCGGGGAAAAGCGCGTCGGGCATCGCCTTGAAAATCTGCTGGTGCATGTCCCAGCCCGTGTCCACCACGGACACGAACCTCGCGCCCGACTCGACAAGCCGCCGCGCAAGCAGACAGCCCGTGCCAAGTCGCGACCGCCCGTAACGTTCGCGCGCGCCGGGTTTTTCCGCGTTCAAGTCGAACGCCGCCTTCGCCTGCGGCGACGTGAGCAATCGAAACGCCTGCTCGTAAAACGTGTCGCGGCTCCTTGTCGCGGCGCCTTCCTCGACGTGGCGCGAGAAGCCGTCGAGCGCCTGCTGCATCGCGCGGCGATGTTCGACGCGATCGAAGCTCACGCCAGCGGGCGGTTCGAGATCGCGCACGCGGAAGTCGGGCTTCGACGGGTCGCCGCCGACCGCGAACGGCCCGAACGACGCCGGCAAATAACCCGCGCGCAATGCCGCCACCGGCTCGGGAATCGCAACGAACGGCGGCAGCGCCGCGCCAAAGCCCGTCTCGCGGGCGACGATGCTGCCGAGGCTCGGATACTCGACCACGGGCGTTGGCCGATGGCCGGTGAGCAGGTAGTGACTGCCGGTGTCGTGGTTGCCAAGCTCGTGCGTCAGCGATCGGATCAGCGCGACCTCGTGCATCAACATTGCCGTGCGCGGCAGATGCTCGCAGATGCGCACGCCCGGCACGCTCGTGCCGATGGGCTTGAATTCTCCGCGGACCTCGACCGGCGCGTCGGGCTTGAGATCGAACATCTCGAGATGACTCGGCCCGCCATCGAGCCAGATGAGGATGCACGATGTCGAGCGCACCTGCGGCTTCGGCGAATGCTGCGCGGCTTGAAGTCGGAACAAGTCCGGCAAGCTCAGCCCGAACGAACTGAGCACGCCGAGGTGGAGAAAGTCCCGGCGCGAAACGCCGTCACAGCGGGCGGAATCCGCGAGCCTGCTCTGAATCGGCGGTCGCGTGCCGGTGCTCTCGGTGCAGGTTGGTCTCACAGCTACTGATGAATGGTTACGCTCACCCGCGCGGGGATTCAAGCTCGCCGAACCGCCGCGCGGACGTGTTGACCAGACTCACTGCGACGCCTCGATGAACTCGCTGAGCACGGCCATGTTCGCGATGAACGCGCTGGTCTCGATCAAGTCCGTGCTCGTGAACTCGGCGCGCGTCCCGCGCCGCCGGGTGATCCACCGGCCCTGCGCGTCCTGCGCGGCGAGGATGGACTTCACGCGCGGTTCGAGGGATTGAGCGTGCTCGGCCGCGCGGCGCGGTGTGCGCGGCTTGGGCGCGCGGCGCGCGTTCCATTCCTCGCGGCCGACGCGCTGCACGTTCTCAAAGTAGTTGCGGAAGCTGTTCACGCCGTATTCGCCGCGCCAACTGTAGCCACCCCGGCGCTCGGCGCTGATGTCCTCGATGCGGTAATAGATCTTCCCATCGCGGTCGCCGAAGAGCTGCTTGTTGGTGTGCAATTCGTAGTAGCGGGCCCACACATTCGGCGCGATTTCCGAGCGCTTGAACCACTCGAGCGCCGCCGGAATGGGGGCGAGATACTTTGCGTCGCCGGTCTCGAGGAAGATTTCCACGAGCGTGCGCATCGCGCCGATGCTCTCGTTGCCGCACGCCGCGGGCGGCTCGAACGCGCGCGCCCATGCGGGCTCCATCCTCGCGTTGTATTGCTGCGCCCACACGGGCTGCGGCTCGGGCAGTTGCGCGAGGATCAGGAAATCACCGCCTCGCTTCGCCGCCTCGAGGAATTCCCGCCGCCCGGTGCGGTGGAAGGCGTCGAGCGCGGTGCGGACGCAGTCACGCTGCGTGTTGTCGTTGAGCGTGTAATGGCGGAAGTAGTTCTCGCGCGTGTATTCGCGCGGATACTCCTTCGGCAGGGTGGCCTTCAAGATCGGATAATCGGCGGCGTTCCGCGGCTTGCCGTCGAACCGCTGCGGCCACGCTCCGTTCGGATACTGCGCCTCCATGAGCTTCTTCAATCCGTAGTCGAGCGCGGCGCGGACGCCGCCATCACGCGGGTCGGCCGATGATTTCGCGACGTCGCAGTAGTCGAGCAGGAATCGCACCGCGCTCTGCGAATTGTCGTCGTCGTAGGTCGAGATGTTCTTCCTCGCGGCGGCTTCGGCGGGCTGAAGCTTGCCGGCGTCGGTGCGCCGGAACCACGCGCGCGACTTTTCAGAATCGAACTCGATGAGATAATCCCATCCGCCGGATTCGAGCTGCCCCGTCGCAAGGGCGACGGCAGCGGCGCGCGCGGCGTCGAGATGGCGGGCGTCTTTCGTCGCGGCGAAGGCTTCGAGAAAGGCCGCGCCGACCGCGGGCGTGCCGGGCGGCTGAATCCACACCTGCGTCGCCGTGGCTTTCACCTCCCCGGCGCGTTCGGTGAGGTCTGGCGAGTAGCGCCACAAGTAGCCGCCCTCCGTCGAGATGGTGCGCAGGTATGCCGTGGCCTTCTCCAGCGAAGCGCGCGCCTGCGCGACGAGCGGCGAAGGCTCGGCGCCCGTGGCCGCGCCCAGCGAGAAGGCGAGCAGCGCGGCGAAGCCAGTAGCGCGGTTGTTCATGGATCAGTCGAGCTTGCTCGTTTTCTCGGCGGTCGGGAAATTCTCGAGCGGCTTCAGCGTGACCTTGCCCGTCGCCGCCCACTCCGCGCCTCGCGCGAGCGTGCTCGCGGCGCCGACGCACTTGAGCGCGTCCACGCCGTGGCCGAGCGTGGTGTGGAACACGCGGCCCTTGCCGAACGGGATGACCATGAGCATCGGCTCGTGCTCGCCGGAGCCGCCTTGCGCGGGGTCGGCGAACGCGGTCGCGAGCACCGTTACGTTTGCCGCGGGACCGCGGAGGCGGTCGTAAAGTTCATCCTTCACGTGCATCCACTTGGTCGGCAGTCCGGCGGTGATCGGATGCGTGGAGTCGCGCACCTCGACCAGGAAGTCATGCTGCTTGCCGTGGCTTCCGCCGCGACCGGCCGTGGTGTCGTTCACGAACTTGCCGTCGCGCAGCCGGATGTAAGGACCGCTCTTCTCGGTGCGCCCGCCCCAGCCGCCGACGCCGATCATCGCGTTGTATTCGGGCCAATCGGGGAAGGAGTTGTTCGCCGCGTGCACGGTCACAAATCCGCCTCCGCCGCGGACGTATTCGACGAACGCCTTTTGGGTCTCCTCGCTCCACGGCTCGCCGTTGTAATTGGACACAAGCACGTCGTTCCCCGCGAACCGCGGCTTGAAGCCCGCCATCTCGCCTCCCTTCGCCGGGCTCGTCGCGACCTCGACCGTGAACCGACCGGTCGTCTCCAAAATGCGCCGGATGACGGGCGTGGTGTTTTTCCAGTCGTGATTGTTCTGTCCGTCAATGATCAGCGCCTTGAGCGGGGCCGCGTTGGAAGTCGCGGCGGCAACGGCTGACAGCACCAGCGCGGAGAGGAATCGGTTCATGCACGCATCTAGCCACACCGCGATTGCGCAAGCCAAGCAAATCCACGGCTCCCGCGCCGGCGCAACCCGGACTTTTGAGTGGTGTTCTTTCCACCGTCGGCTACATTCGCCCCATGACACTCGCCCGCAACCTTCGCTGCCCCGGCACCAGCGTGGCTCTCGCGCTCATGCTCGGCGTTGCGGCTTCGGGCGCGGACAACAAGGAGCAGTTCAAGGTCATCCTTGAACGCAATCCGTTTGGGCTTAAAGAGCCGGTGGCGC
>Ga0194131_10000556_pt1 | contig 63381 bp, 49 predicted proteins | sample TA2KigO120mmetaG_FD_148631 | JGI IMG/M metagenome (GOLD analysis project Ga0194131, IMG submission 148631) | Freshwater microbial communities from Lake Tanganyika, Tanzania - TA2015053 Kigoma Offshore 120m | ecosystem: Environmental > Aquatic > Freshwater > Lake | place: Tanzania: Lake... | reverse complement strand
AACAAGCCGCGTATCCAACCAGCGATCCCATCAGCGTCGACGATTTATTGCGGACGATTCACACACTGCTGGGGATCGACGCCGACCGTGAATACGACGACCCGTTGGGCCGACCAGTACCGTTGGTTAACGGCGGTAAAGTGATTCCGGGATTGATTGCTTGAGCAATTCAATCGCCGCTTGTTTGACAGGCGTGTTCGTGCGCGGGATACCTCTCCCATGCAATACGCGCATGAGCTCTCGATCGCTGTCTCCGCCGTTCGTCGAGCGGCCGAAGTCTGCCGCAACATCCAACGATCAATTCCCGCCGCGATGGAGAAACAGGACAAGAGTCCGGTGACCATCGCCGATTTCGCCAGCCAGGCGGTCATCTGTCGCGCGCTGGGCGAGGCGTTTCCGAATGATCCGATCATCGGCGAGGAAGACTCAGCGGAACTACGACTGCCCGAAAATAAATCGTCGCTCGACGGAGTACTGTCGCAATTAAGCCGTATTGGACTCGAGGGTTCACCGGAAGAAATCTGCCGTTGGATTGATCGTGGTGGAGCAAACTCCTTTGGTCCAAGGTTCTGGACACTTGATCCGATCGACGGCACGAAAGGCTTTCTGCGCGGCGAGCAGTACGCAGTCTCCCTCGCATTGATTGTGAATGGTCAAATCGAAGTTGCAATTCTCGGTTGTCCGAACTTGCCGCTCGAACCAGACGGAACGGCGGTTGCGGGAACGATCTTTTCCACGGTGCGCGGCCAAGGGGCGAGCGTGCAATCCTGTTTCGGCGAGTCTGTCGTCTCGCCGGTGCGGGTCACGCCAACGTCGAATTGGGCCGACGTGCGGCTGTGTGAGTCGGTCGAATCGGGACACAGCGCGCATGACCGCTCGGCCATGATTTCCACGTCATTGGGAATCGTGAAGCAACCAGTGCGACTCGACAGCCAAGCCAAGTACGCGGTGGTCGCACGCGGTGAAGGAGACGTGTATCTCCGCTTGCCGACCAAGAAGGACTATCGCGAAAAGATTTGGGATCACGCGGGTGGAGTGCTCGTTGTCGAAGAGGCGGGCGGCCGAGTCACCGATATCGACGGAAAGCCGTTGGAGTTCACTCACGGGCGGGAGCTTTCCGCCAATCGCGGAGTCGTCGTCACGAACGGCCGACTGCACAATGACGTGCTGCGAGCAATCCGCGAGCATGTCGATTGAGCAAGTCTTTGGCGTGCGGCGTATCAGCACCGCACGCAACATCAAGAACGGCTTGTGAGCGGCCGATGTTGACGATACGTTGCGAGGACTTCCGTCGAGACGGTCAGGGGTTGAGGCAATGCTCACGATGCTTGGTGGACTGCGAAATTTCTGCGACGGGATCACGCGCCGCGAGACTTTGCAGGCCGGCACCCTCGGAATGCTCGGCGGGCTGTCGCTGCCAAGCGTGCTGCGGGCCGAGTCGGCTGGTTCAGAGCCGCGAGCTGGCAAAGCGAAAAGCATCGTCGTGATGTATTTGCACGGCGGCGCGCCGACGCAGGACATGTTCGACATGAAGCCGCAGGCTCCGGTCGAAGTGCGCGGCGAGTTCAATCCGATCGCAACGAGCGCGTCCGGTATTCAAATCTGCGAGCACCTGCCGCGCATGGCCAAGTGGATGCACAAGGCGGCGATCGTGCGGTCGGTCGTGAATCGCTCGAACTGCCACAACACGATGCCCAGCTTCACCGGCTGGGACCAGTTCCTCGAAGACCTGACGATCCTGAAGGACTCTTACCCGCCGAGCGTGGGGTCGGTCATCGAATACCTGAATCAACAGCGCGGGCTGCCGGCCTTCGCGACGCGCCCCGCTCCGCCCGCAGATCTGCCTGCTTACGCGCATTTGCCCGCGCCGCTCGGTTGGGGAGGTGGGCCGATCAAAGCGGGGCCGTATGCCGGATTCCTCGGCAAGCGATACGACCCGCTCGAAGCGATCTGTACGCCGACGACCGATCCCGGTGTGCCGATCACCGTGCGCGAGGATCCGGCACTCGTGAAGGGTGTCCCTCGTCTGCCGGACAATGTGCTGGCTCAGGGCGTCACGATCGACCGCCTAAGCCAGCGAAAAGGATTGCTCGAACAGCTTGATCAGCAGCTTCGCGGGCCAGCGTTGCAGACGGCTCTGTCCGGCTTCGATCGCTTTCAGCAGAAGGCGTTCGACGTCCTGACCTCGAACACGCTCAAGCGAGCGTTCGATCCGTCTCGCATCGACGCGACGGTGCGCGAGCGGTACGGCGACACGCTGTTCGGCAACAGCACGTTCATCGCGGCGAACCTGATTGAGAGCGGCGTCCGTTTCGTGACCGTCTTGTGGGACTGGTACAACGGCCGGCTCGGCAGCGGCACGTTCCAGGATTTTGGCTGGGACACGCACATGTGGAATTTTCAGATTCTGAAGAAGTATCTGCCGGTCGTGGACATGTCGTTCGCCTCGCTGATGGAAGACCTTGACCGGCGCGGTCTGCTCGACGAGACGCTGGTGGTTGTGATGAGCGACTTCGGCCGAACTCCGCGAGTCAACAAAGACGCCGGCCGTGATCACTGGATTCACTGCTACTCGGTGCTGCTGGCTGGAGCCGGCATTCGTGGCGGCACGGTCTACGGAGCGTCCGACGATCAAGCGGCCTGGGTGAAAGACCGCCCCGTCAGTCACGCCGACATCGCGGCGACAATTTATTCCGCGATGGGCCTCGACCCGCATCTGACAATTCCAGACAAGCTCGGCCGCCCGGTTCCGATCGGTCAGTATGGCCAGCCGATTGAAGATCTCCTGGCATGACGTTTCGGGTTCGTTTCTGCGGATGGGTAAACCACATTTCGCCACCAACATCAGTGTGAGCGAAAAAACTCGTCTTGCCTCGCTTTCGTCTCTCGTGATAATTCACGTGAACTGTGTGCCTCTCCAAATTCGCCTGTGACTCCCGGGCAGGGCATCTCAGGCGGGTCTTTGATCGCTCTTCGCTGACAAGTCGGCTTTGGCCAAGGAAGGTCGGACCCGCACGTCTCGGGATTGCTTCGCGGTGCGATACCGCGATCCCTCGCAGCGTGAGACGCCCGTCCCTTTGGCCACTATCCCACTTGCCACGCGAGGCGGCGTGACGTTCCCCCTTGTCCCCGTTTTGCAACAGCACTCATGAGCACTGAAGAACAACCAACTTTCCGCTGCCGGCTCGTGAGGCCGACAGCGGCAAGCCCCTAATCACGGCTTTTCCCTTTCACAAGGAACGGTGCTATGGCGACTGGTCGCGAACTCCTGCAAAACATTTCTTCACAACATAGCCCCGAGGCCTTCCGCCAAGAGCACTGGGTTGGCACGTTCTCGGACTATCTCGACATCAGTTGTCAGCACCCCGGCGTCAACCGCACGGCGTATCAGCGGCTGTACGACATGGTCATGTCCTACGGCACTTACAAGGTCGAGAACTCCAAAGAGAATCTCGTCCGCTACAAGTTCTTTGACGACCCGGACCACGGCGGCGAAGACGCCATCTTCGGCCTCACCAAAACGCTGATGGATCTGGTCAACGTCTTCAAATCCGCCGCACTCAAGTACGGCAGCGAACGGCGCGTGCTGCTGCTGCATGGTCCGGTCGGAAGCTCCAAGAGCACGATTGCCCGTCAATTGAAGCGTGGCCTGGAACACTACAGTTGGACTGACGCTGGTGCGTTGTATTCGTTCGGCTGGAAGGAATCCGACGGCAGCATCACTTGGTGCCCGATGCACGAGTCGCCGCTGCAGCTTGTGCCAGATTCGCAGCGCGAGTCCGTCCGTCAGTTCATCGAGACGCACCGCCAGGGCAAGGTTGGCGAGCACGATTACCCGCTTGAATTCACCGGCGAGCTATGCCCGCTGTGCCGCTACGAATTCCGCGAGCGGCTAATGCAATACAACGGCGACTGGACCAAGGTGGTCGAGGACGTCGTCGTCAAACGCATCTTTCTGTCCGAGCAAGACCGCATCGGCATCGGCACGTTCCAGCCCAAGGACGAAAAAAATCAGGACAGCACCGAACTGACCGGTGACATCAACTACCGCAAGATCGCTGAGTTCGGCAGCGAGTCCGATCCACGGGCATTCAACTTCGACGGCGAGTTCAACGTCTCGAACCGCGGCATGATCGAGTTCATCGAAGTGCTGAAGCTCGACGTGGCGTTTCTGTACGACCTGCTCGGCGCGTCACAGGAGCACAAGATCAAGCCGAAGAAGTTCGCTCAGACCGACATCGACACGGTCATCATTGGCCACACCAACGAACCGGAATACCGCAAGCTTCAGTCGAACGAGTTCATGGAAGCTCTGCGCGACCGCACGATCAAGATCGACGTGCCGTACGTCACGACGCTCAACGACGAAATCCACATCTACACCAAGGACTACAACGAGAAGCGTGTCCGAGGCAAACATATCGCCCCGCACACGCTCGAAACCGCCGCCATGTGGGCGGTGCTTACTCGCTTGGAAGAGCCGAAACATCACGGCCTGAGCCTGATGCAGAAGATGAAGCTCTACAACGGCAAGACGCTGCCCGGCTTCACGACGGACAACATCGTGCAGCTGCGCCGCGAAGCTAAAGCCGAGGGTCTGCACGGCATCAGTCCGCGCTACGTCCAAGACAAGATCAGCAACGCCCTCGTCGTGAACCCAACCGCTACCAGCCTCAACCCGTTCATGGTCATGAAGGAGTTGGAAGGAGGGCTCAAACATCACTCGCTGGTCGGGGCCGAAGAGGTCCGCGAACGGTATTGCCAGCTCATCTCTGTCGTGCGTGACGAGTACACGGACGTCGTCAAAAACGAAGTCCAGCGAGCCATCGCCGCCGACGAAGACGCGCTATTGCGACTCTGCTCGAACTACATCGACAACGTCAAAGCCTACACGCAGCGCGAAAAGGTGAAAAACAAATTCACGGGCGAAGAGGAGCAACCGGACGAACGCCTGATGCGTTCGATCGAAGAACGGATCGACATCCCGGAGACTCGCAAAGACGACTTCCGCCGCGAGATCATGAACTACATCGGTGCCTTGGCTCTCGACGGCAAGAAGTTCGACTACAAGACCAACGAACGCCTGCAGAAGGCGCTGGAGATGAAACTCTTCGAGGACCAGAAAGACACGATCAAGCTGACGAGTCTTGTGTCGAACGTGATCGACAAAGACACGCAAGAAAAGATCGATATCGTCAAAAGTCGCCTGATCCGCAACTTTGGCTACAACGAAGAGTCGGCAACCGACGTGCTGCAATACGTCGCCAGCATTTTCGCGCGCGGGGATTCGAAGAGTGAGTAATCCATCGCGAAACCCACGACAGTCTGCCCGCGCAGTTCAGGGTCTCTCATGACACGAGCCATCGACCGAGACGTGCAACGATTCAAAGAGATCGTCAAAGGGCGAGTTCGCAAAGACCTGCGCCGGTACATCACTCACGGTGAGATGACCGGGCGGCAGGGGCGGCGGCTGGTAACGATTCCGGTGCCGAATATCGACATTCCGCACTTCCGGCATGGCCAGAAGGGTTCGGGGGGAGTCGCTCAGGGCGAAGGGGAAATCGGGCAGCCGATTGGCAGCGGCGGCAATCCAGGTGACGGCGAAGGTCAAGCCGGTAGCGAGCCGGGCAGCGGACACACTCGCGACGTCGAAGTTTCGATCGAAGAGCTCGCGAAAATGCTGGCTCAGGAATTGGAGTTGCCGAACATCCAGCCCAAGGGGCACGACTCGCTCAAAACGCAGAAGGACAAATACAGCAGCATCCGGCAAACTGGCCCGCAGTCGTTGCGGCATTTCAAACGGACCTACAAGCAGGCACTCAAACGCAGCATCGCTTCCAACGAATACGACCTGGCGAAGCCCAAGATCGTGCCGACGAAAGAGGATCAGCTCTACCGAAGCTGGAAGACGATCTCCGATCCGCAGGCCAACGCGGCGATCATTTATCTGATGGATGTCAGCGGGTCGATGACGCAGGAGCAAAAGGAAATCGTTCGTACGGAGTCCTTCTGGATCGACACTTGGCTTCAAAGCCAATACGACGGCGTGCAGGTGCGATACATCATTCATGATGCGGTCGCCAAGGAGGTTGATGAGAATACCTTCTATCACACTCACGAGAGCGGCGGCACGCGGATCAGTTCGGCGTACACGGTCGCCAAACAAGTCATCGCACGGGAGTTTCCGACAGACGATTGGAACATCTACATCTTCCAATTCAGCGACGGCGATAACTGGGGCGAGGACAACGTGGGTTGCCTGCAAATGCTGATGACGGACCTGCTGCCGGTCTGCAATCTGTACTGCTATGGCCAAGTGAAAAGTCCGTACGGCAGTGGCGACTACATTCGCGAGCTAAAACGGATCAACGACAAGCACGAAAACCTCGTGCTCTCGGAGATTTCCAATCGCGACGCGATCTACGATTCGATTAAGCTGTTCCTGGGAAAAGGGAAGTAGCTAAATTTCAGCATGACGCGTCAGCGAGTGGTCGAGTTGTGAAGAAACATTCTTGGGAACTTGTGGGTGACAGGGAGTTCATCGATGCGAGTGTCTGGGATTATCCCCGCGCGGTTGAAGTCAACTCGGCTGCCGCGGAAGCTGTTGTTGGCAGAGACCGGCCGGCCGCTGATTCAATACACTTGGGATGCCGTCCGCCAAGCGAAATCGCTGTCGGAGGTCATCATCGCGGCAGACGATGATGAGATCGTTCATGCGGTGCGAAGTTTCGGTGGCCGATGCGAGATGACCGGCGAGCATCCCAGCGGGACCGATCGAATTGCCGAGGTTGTGCGACGATGCTGCTCCGAATCGGATGTGATCGTCAACATCCAAGGTGACGAGCCGGAGATCGAACCTGCTCATATCGACCTGCTGGTGAATTTGATGGCGTCGAATCGGACGGCTTCGATGGCGACCCTCTGCACGCCGATCACAACCAGAGAGCAGCTTGACGATCCAAGCTGCGTGAAAGTGGTCTGCGGTGCGGCGGGGCAGGCGTTGTATTTCAGCCGCTGTCCGATTCCGTTTTGCCGAGACCGCGATCCGGACGAATTGCTGGCGTCGGATTCGCCATGGCGGCTGCATTTGGGGATCTACGCGTACCGTCGGGACTTCTTGTTGCGGCTGACGACGTTACCCCCTTCCCGGTTGGAACAATGGGAAAAACTTGAGCAACTGCGCGTGCTGGAAGCGGGCGAAACGATCCTGGTCGGCGAGGTCGCGCATCGGTCAGTTGGCATCGACACGCCGGAGGATTATGCTCGTTTTGTCGTTCGACAGCGCGGCCGCGCGGCGGCGTGAATGAACTCTTGGAAGTGCGAAACTCGAAATCCGAAACTCGAAACCCCGAAGACCTCCTTCGGACTTCGGGTTTCGGATTTCCGGTTTCCCGCAGGGAGGAAGCCTGGGGGGATCATGAGCAAGCATATTTTCGTGACCGGCGGTGTGGTCAGTTCGCTGGGCAAGGGGTTGACGTCGGCGAGCATCGCGTGTTTGTTGGAGAAGCGTGGGCTGCGCGTGCGGATGCAAAAGCTCGACCCGTACATCAACGTCGATCCCGGCACGATGAATCCCTACGAGCACGGCGAGGTCTACGTCCTCGATGACGGAGCCGAGACCGATCTGGATCTCGGCCACTACGAACGATTCTCGAATGGGCCGCTCTCTAGGAAATCGAACTACACAACCGGGCAGATTTATCTGAAGGTCATCGAGAAGGAACGGCGCGGTGAGTTTCTCGGCAAGACGGTTCAGGTCATTCCGCATATCACCGACGAAATCAAGGCGTCTGTGCGCGGCTTGTCGGGACCAGATGTCGACGTTGTCATTACCGAGTTGGGGGGCACGGTCGGTGACATCGAAGGACTGCCGTTCTTGGAAGCGATCCGACAGATTCCGCTGGAGATCGGCAAGGACAACTGCCTCTTCATCCACTTGACGCTGGTGCCGTATTTGAAGGCCGCGAAGGAGATGAAGACCAAGCCGACTCAACACAGCGTCGGGCTGTTGCGACAGATAGGTATTCAGCCAGACGTCCTGGTGGTCCGCACGGAACGGCCGATGGGAGAGGACAACGCGGCCAAGATCGCGCTGTTTTGCAACGTCGAGAAAAACGCGGTCATCGAAGAGGTCGATAAGGAATTCTCGATTTACGAAGTCCCGCTGGGGCTGGTCGATCACGGCTTGGATCAGCTCATCGTCGACAAGCTCAAGCTGAACGCCGGCCTGTTGGATATGTCTGACTGGCGTGATCTGATGCACCGGATGCGTCATCCGGAAAACGAAGTGACCATTGCCGTCGTCGGCAAGTACATCGAGCATCGCGATGCCTACAAGTCGATCTACGAATCGCTCGATCACGCCGGCGTTGCGAATTCGGCGCGAGTCATCATCAAGCGGATCGAAGCCGAGGAACTGGAGCAACAAGGTCCGGAGATGCTTCTCAAGGGAGTTGACGGCCTGCTCGTTCCCGGTGGTTTTGGGATGCGTGGCGTTGAAGGCAAAGTGCAGGCGGTGCGATTCGCTCGCGAGTTCGAGATTCCTTACTTCGGCATCTGCCTCGGAATGCAAACGGCTGTGATCGAGTACGCTCGCAACGTCCTGGGGCTGGATCGGGCCGACTCGACTGAGTTCAGTTCGGACTCACCGCACCCGGTCATTTGCATGTTGGAAGACCAAAAGACGATCGTGAAGAAGGGGGGCACGATGCGCCTCGGCGCTCAGCCGTGCGTCTTGAACCCGGATTCGAAGTCGGCGGCGGCTTACGGCAGCGAACGGATTTCCGAACGTCACCGGCATCGTTATGAATTCAACCCTGAATACCGCTCGCAATTTGAAGAGGCGGGAATGCTGCTGGCCGGCACGAGTCCGGATGGCAAATTGGTTGAGGTCGTGGAACTCCCCGATCATCCGTGGTTTGTGGCGGTTCAATTCCATCCGGAGTTCAAATCGAAACCGCTCAGCCCGCATCCGCTCTTCCGAGGCTTTGTCGCTGCCGCGTTGCAACGGCATCACGAACGAGTGCAGATGCCGGTCAGTTGAAGTGAGTCCGAGTGAACGGCTTTCTGAACATCGACAAACCACAAGGGCTGACCTCGCGTTCGGTCGTGGACCACATCAATCGGCTGCTGCGTGAACGGGGCCTCACGCGTGCGACGTTGCCGAAGGTCGGACATGCGGGAACGCTTGATCCGTTGGCGACCGGAGTGCTCGTCGTCGCTGTCGGCCACGCGACACGACTCATTGAACTGGTGCAGTCGCGGCCGAAGGAGTATCTCGGAACATTTCTGTTCGGCAAGCGGAGCGACACGGACGACGTGTCGGGACAGGTCATTGAAGGGGATACCGAGCGAGCCGCTTTGATCACCCGTGCCGAGTTGGATGCTGCGCTCGTTGAGTTTCGTGGAAGCATCCAACAAGTACCGCCGGCGTACTCGGCCGTGCGAGTCGAGGGCCGCCGCGCGTACAAGCTCGCGCGGCGCGGCGAAGAGGTTCAACTTCAGGCGAAGGCGGTCGAAGTTCATCGGCTCGAAGTTGTCCGGTTCAAACCGCCAGAACTGACGCTTGATATCGAGTGCGGTTCGGGGACGTACATCCGCTCGTTAGGCAGAGACCTGGGCGAACGATTGGGCTGCGGAGCAGTCATGTCGGATCTCGTCCGCACGCGAATCGGCCAGTTCGAGCAATCGCAGGCGATCTCAATCAGTGCTTTGACGGCAGAGTCGGTCGTGTCCGAACTGCTGCCCTGTGCTGTCGCCACGACGCACCTGCCAGCGTATGTCTGCGATGAGTCAGAAATGAAGAGCCTAAGCCACGGACTGAGCATTGGCCCCCGCGAATCTGCTTGGCAATCGGTGAATCCCGGTCATCCCGAGGTCTTCGCATTCGTTGACACCGCCGGGACGCTTCTCGCGATCGGGGGTTGGGATCATCGGTGGCCGGAATTGCGGCCGCGGCTTAATTTGATCGCCGCGTGCGGGACTGACGAGGTGGGAAACGGCTCTTGATTGAGTTGCCAGTACTCAGTACTCAATACTCCGTCGACAGCTGCACCACCACATCCGCCCCAGCGAACAAGCATGACACCTGACCAACTCGCGCAATTGGTGTTGCTGGCTTATGCCATAATCGCGGTCGGGTTGGTGTCGCTGTCGGTACGACGGTGTCGAGATGATTGGCGGGTCTGGCTGCTGTACATCATGAATCGCTTGTATGTCGCGTTCATGTTTCACTGGCGAGCCAGTGGCCGTTGCCCGTATCCGGAGTTCGGTGGGGCAATCATCCTGTCGAATCATCGTAGCCCTGTGGACCCGATGCTGGCCTGGATGAACTCGCACTTGCGGTACGAAGGACCTGCTCGGTCGACTCGCGTCATCGGCTATCTGATGGCCCGCGAGTATTACGAACAGCCCGGCTTGGTCGGCTGGGTCGGACGGGCGATGCAGTCAATCCCGGTCGATCGAGACGGCCACGACATCGGTCCGACGCGTGATGCGATCCGGCGGCTCGAAAAGGGGGATCTGATCGGCATCTTCCCGGAGGGTGGCATCAATACGGGCGAGGGGCTGCGTGCCGCGAATCCCGGTATCGCGTTTCTGGCTCTAAAATCCGGGGTCCCGATCATCCCGGTTTACATCGACGGCGCACCTCAGGGAGAGAGCATGATCGAGCCGTTTTACTCTCCCAGCCGCGTGCGAGTGACCTACGGCACCCCCATCGACTTGAGCCCGTGGCAAGGACAACGAAAATCGCAAGAGGTGCTTCAGGCACTGACCGACTTGCTGATGCGCAAGCTGGCCGAACTAGGGGGAGTGCGGTATTGCCCGTCAACCGATGAGGCGAAGTAACCAGAAACGCGGCCACGCTACACGTCAGTGCAGAGCGCAAACTGCAAAGTGCGAAATGGGGCGACACAGAAGATCCGTTGGACATGTTTCACTTTGAACTCTGCACGTTGCACGGCCCCGTCGGATTTGCTGCTCATCCGCTGCGAGAGACACCTTGACCCGTTCTCGCGACCGGACGTACTGTTCCGCCCCATTCCTGCCGCTCGGCGATCTGGCCGCGCGTTTTCCTGTCTGAAATTCTCACCGTTTAATTCCTTCCGATTGTTTCACCGCCAGCCTCAGGCGTACGAATTGTCGCGTCGTTCAGATGCCGCGCTATTCACGCGCTCCGACAGCTCGCGATGAAGCGACTCACCCGTCTGTCCCTTTCGGGAGCAACGTCATGAAGGCGTTTCGACACAGCATTTGTCTGACGTTGAGCTTGCTACTGGCCGGCTCCATCGTTGGCTGCCAAGACTTCAAACTGTTGCCATCCAAGCTGCTGCGATCGCAGTCACCCGACAAGCAGGATGAGGAAGCTGAGAAAGACGACGAAAAGGACAATGAGTTTGAGACGAAAGTCGAGACTCCGATGGTCGGCGACTATGCCGGATTTGCAAATCTCAATCTGGTGACTTTGGAAGGCGTTGGGTTGGTCGTCGGGTTAGATGGGGCCGGCAGTGATCCGCCACCCTCGAGTTATCGTGAAGTGCTCGCAGACGACATGCGTCGCCGCGGGATCGACGATCCTGAAACAATCCTGCGTTCGCCGAACACCGCGTTGGTCATCGTGCGTGCGTACTTGCCACCAATGATTCGCAAGGGTGAAGCCTTTGATGTTGAGGTTCGCGTTCCCGATGGCGACACCACCAGCAGTCTCAATGGCGGCTGGCTGCTGGAAACGGAACTGTCTGAATCCGCCATCATTCCCGGTCAAGGTGTGATGAAAGGCCATATTTTAGGAAAGGCCAAAGGGCCGATCATGGTCACATCTGGCGAAGGAAAGTCCGACAACACGGGCTTGAAGCGGCGCGGGAAAATTTTAGGCGGGGGTGCCTCCAAAAAAGACCGCGACCTGCGCATCCAGCTTCGCAGTGACTTTCGCAGCGTGCGACAGTCAAAACGCATTGCCGACAAGATCGGTCAACGATTCTTCGCTTACAACGAAAGCGGCTTGCGTGAACCGTTGGCCAAAGCACTCACTGATCAGACGATCGAGCTGAAAGTGCTTCCGCGCTACAAGGACAACTACCCGCGGTATCGCGAAGTGATCCGAAACATCGCGTTTCGCGAGACGCCGGTCGCACGGCATGTCCGCATGGAGAAATTGAAATCGCAATTGCTCGATCCCGACACGACAGAACTGGCAACATTGCAGTTGGAGGCGATCGGCAACGAAGCGATCCCCATTCTCAAAACGGGGTTGAAGCATCCTGATTTGGAAGTCCGTTTCAATGCGGCCGTCGCACTGGCATACCTCGGTCAAGCCGAAGCGGCGCCCGTTCTTGGCGAGGTGGCCGTCAACGAGCGAGCCTTCCGCGTATATGCGCTGGCGGCACTCTCGACGATCGATGACGGTGAGGCTCATCTGTTGCTTCGGAAACTGACTAATTCACAAACGGACAACACCGGCAAGATCGTCGACAGCGCGGAACTCCGTTACGGAGCCTTTCGCGCATTGTGGACGCTCGACAAACGTGACCCGTATCTCAACGGCGAAATGATGCACGAGGCCAACTCTGACCGCGAACTCTTCGCCTTGCACACGCTGCCGACCACGGGCGACCCAATCATCCATTTGACGCAGCATCGCCGATCGGAAATCGTTCTTTTCGGCGAAGGCCAGCAGTTCAAAACTCCGTTGGCTGTGCGAGCCGGCAATCACATCCTTGTCACGGCACAGCCCGCCACGGATCGCATCGTGATCTCCCGATACCAAGCCGGCCAACCGGATAAGCGCAAAGAAGTTTCGACACGCGTGGCGGACGTCATTCGCACCGCCGTCGAATTCGGAGCCAGCTATCCCGATGTCGCGCAATTGCTGCTTCAGGCCGCCAAGCAACAGAATCTCTCCGGTCGCATCGAAATCGACGCTCTACCACAAGGTGGCCGCGAGTACGTTCGCAAGGATGACTCCGCCAAATCCAATGGCAAGAAAGTCCGAGTCGGCAACGCGAACCTCGTCCCGAACTTCGTCCCGAATCTCAAAGACGACGGCAACACCAAGCTTTCGGAAGGCGACGCTGTGGAGAAGCAGACCGCCGCACCCGACGAACTCGCGCAGTCTGAAACCGACTCGAATGGCACCGCCTCTGTCGCAGACGCTCGCAATTCGACGGCAGCCGACGATGCCCAACGACGCTGGTTCGAATTCTGGAAACGCAAATGAGAGAAATCAGAGGCCGGCGGTCAGAACGGACTTCTGCCCTCTGTCTTCTGTCATTGGCTTTCTGTCCCTCGACTCCTAACCCCTCCCCACCGCCATGCTTAAGTCGCTGGAAATGTTCGGCTTCAAGAGCTTCGCGGATCGGACGCGTTTCGACTTCTCTCGCGGGATTACCTGCGTCGTCGGGCCGAACGGATCGGGTAAGAGCAACGTGGTTGACTCGATCAAATGGGTGCTCGGCGATCAAAGCCCCAAGAGCCTTCGCGGCAAAGAAATGACCGATGTCATTTTTAACGGAGCATCGGGGCGCAAGCCTGCTCCGTTCGCCGAAGTTCTGTTGACGTTCGACAACTCGTCGAAGTGCCTGACGCTCGACGCCGCAGAAGTGCAGATCGGCCGCCGCATTTGGCGCAACGGTGATTCCGAATATCTCATCAATCGGCAGACCGCGCGGCTGAAGGACATCAAAGACCTGTTCCTTGGCACCGGAGCCGGATCTTCCGCCTACAGCATCATCGAACAAGGCCGAGTCGATCAGATCCTGCAATCGAACGCCGCCGCACGACGACACGTCTTCGAAGAAGCCGCCGGCGTGTCGCGTTACAAACTTCGCAAAGAGGAAGCGACTCGCAAGCTGGAGCGCGTCGAGCAAAACCTGCTGCGACTGCGCGACATCGTCGATGAGGTCGAATCGCAACTCAACTCGATGCGCTCGCAAGCCTCGAAGGCCAGCAAGTACCGGGAAATCTCCGCCGAACTTCGCGAGTGGTGGTTCGGCCTCGCCGCTGACGATCACCGGCACTTCTCCACACAGTTGGCGATCGTCGAAGCCGATCTGCACACCGGCGAAGCCGAACTCACCGAGCTGTCCTCGCGGCAACAGGAACTCGAACAAAAGCTCTCATTCTTCGATGCCGAAATCGCCGAGGTCGACACGCGTCTGCGACATGCCGAGCGCACCGCCGCCAGTAATCGCGAGAGCGTCGTCCGTCAGGAATCGACGCTGCGGCACCTGACCGGTCGGCAGAAGGAACTCGGCACCGACTTGGATCGCCTGCGCCGGCAGCGCAGCGTCATGCACGGCCGCTCGTGCGAACTGACCGCCGAACTTCATTGCTCAGAGGAAGTGCTATCGACCGGCGACGCCGAGCACTTGCGGCTGCGGACGGCGATTACCGACACTGAAAAGCAGCTGGTGGAAGTCGCGTCTCAGCTCAAGTCTGATCAAGCCACGCTCGACCGCGAACGCCAGAAACAACTCGAACTGACGCAGCAAGCCAGCGCGACGCAGCAACGAGTCAACAATCTGCACTCGCAACGCGACGCCGCCAACTCGGCCGCGATCACCGCCAGCCAGCGTTTAGATCAGTGCGTCTCCAGCACCGTCTCAGCGCAGTCCGAGGTCTTGCGTCGGCAAGCGGCCGTCGATGCCGTGCTCAGCGAAGTCGCGTCGCTCGACAGCAAAGTCCGCGAGGTTCGCGAACGCCAACAACAGCTCATCGCTGAGCAAGATCGCTTGCAGCAACAACTCCGCGAACAACGCGAAGACCGCAGTGCCCGGCAATCGCAGCAAGCGGTCCTGGAAGACCTCGAACGTCGGCAAGAAGGGCTCGGCATCGGTGTGAAGGAAATCCTCAGCCGAGCACAATCTTCCGACTATGCCCCGTGGACCAGCATCCTCGGCAGCGTCGCCGACCTGCTTGAAGCGGACCTCGACGAAGCCGCAATCCTCGAAGTCGCCCTCGGCGCCAGAGCACAACTTATCGTCGTCCGCGAGATGGCCCCGCTGATCGAGTACCTCAACAGCGGCGGAAGCCGTCTGTCGGGAAGAGTGGGTTTTGTCGAAGTACCCTCTCACCCTCTCATCCCCCAACCCAGTCACTCCCTCAACGCCCCTGGCATCATCAAACGGGCCGACCAACTCGCCAGCCTCAAGACCGGCCACCGCGGCTTGGCCGAGGTGTTGCTTGGCACGACATGGGTTGTCGACACGCTCGACACTGCACTGCGGCTTGCCAACGGCGAAGGCCAAGGCTGCCGGTTCGTGACACTGCAAGGAGAGCTGCTCGAGGACGACGGTACACTGTTCGCCGGCACGGTCCGCAGCGAGTCCGCACTGCTGACTCGCCGTAGCGAACTCCGTCGATTGAAGAATGATCTGCTACGACTCGACCGCACGATCGCCGACGGGGAACGACAACTGGCCGACGTCACACAGACTCTCAAAAACGTCGAACGAGTCATCGAAACATCCACGTCCGAGAAACAGGAACTCGCCGATCGGCTCGCCCACGCACGCTCGGACGTTTATTCCCAGCGGCAAGAGGTCGAACGGTATTCCAAAGAACGGGACGCGATCCTCGCCGAAGCCGCTCGGTTCGAGTCGCTCGTCGCCGAACTCGTTCTGCAAATCGATCAAGCTCAGCGCGAGCGCGCCTGGTTTGACGACAACCTGGCCAGCTTGCGCGATTCGTTCGCCGCACTCGAAGCCGCCGTCGCCGGGCACGAATCCCAACGGCAACTGCTGACGCAACAGCAAGTCGATCAGCGTCTGGCCCTCGCCAAGCACGAGGAACGCCTGCAAGGTTTACGATCGACGGTGGTCCGTTTGCGGGAAGAACAGCGACAACGCGACGAGCAATTCGACGAAGCCGAGCGTCGACTGCAAACCGCCGCCACCCAGCTGCGGCAGCTGAACCTGCAGATGCTGAACACGAACGCCGAGCTGTGGGAACTGCAACTGCTCGACGAGAAGTTCGCCGCCGAGGTGGCAGCCATCCTCGCCGACAAGGACCAACTGCGGAATCAGAAAGCCTCGTTCGCCGAAGAGGAGGCTCTCCTGCGAGCCACTCGCCGCGAACTAGCCGATCGACTGCACGCCAACGAAATCGCCGCTCGCGATGCTCGCCACCAGTTGCAAGTTTGCGCCGAACGAATCGAAGAGGAATACCAGATGACACTCGACGAAGTCGTCTCGTCGGGAGCGTCGGCGTTTGCGAAGTGGCGGGATGAGTTGCAGGGGTCAGGGATCAGAGTTCAAGGGTCAGAAGAGGATGGTCCGACTTCGGTCACTCAAACTCAGGCGGTGTCAGGTGAGTTATCTGACCCCCGACCCCTGACAACTGACCCCTCCTTCGCCGACATTCGCCCGGAACTCGAAGAGCGAGTCAATCGTCTGCGGCGCAAGCTCAAAATGATGGGGAGCGTCAACACGGACAGCCTCAAAGATCTCGATGAATTGGATGGCCGCTACCAGCACCTCAGTTCGCAGTTGCAAGACCTCGAAGAAGCTAAGTCCACGCTCGAAGAAATCATCCGCCAGATCAACGGCGAGAGTCAGCGAATGTTCCTGGAAACGTTCGAGTCGATCCGCGTGCAGTTCCAAAACTTGTTTCGCAAGATGTTCGGTGGTGGTGAAGGAGACATCATTCTGGAAGACCACAACGACGTGCTCGACTGCGGCATCGACGTAGTTGCTCGTCCTCCTGGAAAAGAACTGCGGAGCATCTCACTGCTGAGTGGCGGCGAGAAAACGATGACTGCCGTCGCTCTGCTGATGGCGATCTTCCGCAGCAAGCCCAGCCCGTTCTGCATCCTGGACGAAGTCGACGCCGCCTTGGACGAAGCCAACGTCGAGCGTTACAGCGGCGTCGTTCGCGAATTCAAACAGGCCACCCAATTCATCATGATCACACACAACAAACGCTCGATGCAGATCGGCGACATCCTCTACGGTGTGACGATGGAACAAAGCGGTGTCAGCAAACGGATGTCTGTCCGCTTTGAAGACGTCAGCGACGATGGACACTTCCGGATGTCACCATCGCCTGATGCGAATGCCGCTTGAGCATCACGAGCCTCCGGCATCGCAGGCCGCCTGCTGGTCAAATTGCTTGACGCCAGACACACCAGCAGTGAATGAATCCGTCATCGCCTCGCGGGACCAGTCGAGCGGCTCACAGTTGTCGACAAAAGACAGACACGCTACGGACGCTCTCTGTGAGTTCACGAAACGCAAATGCCGCAGTGACGTCAATCACTGCGGCATCCGCGAACAATCGGAATTCACTCGACTCGTATTGCCGGTCAAATCTTCTTCGGAATCCGCATGGAGTAGAATGATCGCCAGACGAAGACCAGCGAGACCAACAACATCACGACCCCGATGTACGGAGTGATGTTCGTCGTATTCTTGGCATCGGCCGCGTGCTTGAGTTCCAGCGCGATTTCCACCGCCAGCAATCCGAACAGCGTTGAGAACTTGATGATCGGATTGAGCGCCACCGAGGTCGTGTCCTTGAACGGATCGCCGACTGTGTCACCCACGACGGTAGCTGCGTGCAGTTCAGTTCCTTTTTCCTTCAAGTCAACTTCGACCAGCTTCTTGGCGTTGTCCCAGGAACCGCCGGCGTTGGCCATGTAGATCGCTTGGAACAGACCGAAGACGGCGATCGAGATCAGGTATGCCACAAAGAAGTTCGGATTAAAAAACGCGAAGGCCAGCGTCGTGGTCATCAAGGCAATGAAGATATTCCACATGCCACTCTGAGCGTACTCCGTGCAGATGCGGACGACTGTCTTGGAATCTTCGAGATCGGCTTCCTTCTTGGTGAGGTCCATGTTCTGCTTGATGTACTCGACCGCTCGGTAGGCACCGGTTGTTACGGCCTGCATCGACGCACCACAGAACCAGTAAATCACCGAACCACCGCAGATGAAGCCCAGCAGCACTGGAGCATCTGTCAGGCTCAACGCCAGCAACTTCGCTTTTTCCAGCAGCAGGATGATCGAGAAGATCATCGTTGTCGCTCCGACGACCGCCGTACCGATCAGCACCGGTTTGGCGGTTGCCTTGAACGTATTACCGGCGGAGTCATTGGCTTCCAGGAAGTGCTTGCCCCGCTCGAAATCGGGATCGAAGCCGAAGTCACGCTTGATCTCGTCCTTGATGCCGGGGATGTGCTCGGTCTGAGCCAACTCGAACACGGACTGGGCATTGTCAGTCACCGGTCCGTAACTATCGACAGCGATGTTAACCGGTCCCATGCAGAGGAATCCGAACGCGACCAGGCCGAAGGCGAAGACCGAAGCATGGTCGCCCATCACCGAACCGAGGCCCAAGCCGCTAACAAAGTACGCACCTCCCATCAGGCCGGCGATCAGCATTCCCTTCCAGTACGCACTGAAGTTGCCAGCCACTAAACCGGAGAGAATCGTCAGCGAGGCCCCGCCTTCGCGGCTGGCGGTCACGATTTCATGCACATGTTTGGAGTGTGAGCTGGTGAAGACCTTCGTGAATTCCGGAATCAAAACGGCCGCCAGAGTTCCGAAGCTGATGATCGTGGCAAGCTGCCACCACAGTCCTTCCAGCACATCGCCGCCAACTTTCAGGTCGCGGATCAGCAGCCAACTCATGCCGTAAGAAGTCGTGATACACAGGATCGACGCGATCCAAATCAGCCGAGTCAACGGCTGTTCGAAATCAAATTCCTTGAGGCCCTTGTACTTCGATTCCGAGATCCCCTGATTGATGAAGTACGACGCGCCGGACATGAAGTCCATCAGGAATCGCATCGCGAAAATCCAGACGATCAGCTTGGCTTGAATCTCGATGCTTGGCACGGCCAGCGTGATGAACGAGATCAACGCGACGCCGGTCACGCCGTAAGTCTCGAAACCGTCGGCCGTCGGGCCAACCGAATCACCCGCGTTGTCGCCGGTGCAGTCGGCGATCACGCCGGGGTTGCGCGGGTCGTCTTCCTTCACGTTAAAGACGATCTTCATCAGGTCTGATCCGATATCGGCAATCTTGGTGAAGATGCCGCCGGCGATTCGCAGTGCTGATGCTCCCAGCGACTCGCCAATCGCGAAGCCCAGGAAGCAGATGCCGACGACCTGACGCGGCACGAACAACAGGATGATGACCATCATCACCAGTTCGAGCGAAATCAGGAACAAGCCGATCGACATGCCGGCCCGTAGCGGGATGTTGACGACGTCCCATGGCACTCCGCGCAGAGCAGCGAAAGCGGTACGACAGTTGGCGTAGGTGTTAACTCGAATGCCGTAGTACGCGACCCAGTACGAGCCGCCCATGCCCACAATGGCGAACAGCAGCACCATTAAAACTTTGGCGATCGGAGCGATTGGAGTAGGAGCCACAATCTCCGTGATCGTGCTGCCGTTGGCCGCCCATTGTTCTGGGGTGATGGTCGTTTTGATCTTTGTCAGCAGCTCATCCGAGGTTGCGGACGTTTGCCCCTTCAACGATTCCAGCGACGTGACCGCTTCTTCCGCCACTTTCTCAATGCGGAATTCCTGAATGGTCCGATCGGTGATCTGAAACTCTGCCGCATGGCCGAAGCCCAGCAGGTAGTACGAGATCGCCGCCGCGATGAGCACGAACAGCATCAGCAGGAATTTGCCTTGCTGAATCAAGTACGTTTTGCAAGTTTGAAAAATGATTTCGGCGACATTGAGCATCGAGACATGCGCGGGCAGCTTGTGAATCTCAGCTCGCAAATACAGGCTGATACCCAGCGTGCCACAGATGACAAACGCTCCGTACAAGAGCAGGTTCCAGGCGCTCAATCCGCCAAGTGTGTCGAACGTGCCTGCTCGCAGATTCGGGATGGCCAAATCCGCCTCGCTGGCAAATCCAGTCGATGCAGCCAGCAGCCACACAGCGACCAAAATCAGAAGCGGTTTCAGGCTCTTCGAGCCAGCGGCCAACATGGTCCGCACCGCAATGCCAATACGCCTCATGGTTCCCTCTTTCCGTGAAGGACGAGTTTTGAATGAAGTCTTGGCGCGAGCCTTCTCGCGCATCGATCGGCGGTTGTTGTGGCGGGCCGCGTCGAACAAAACAAGGCATCTGTTGCGAGAAATTTGAACGTCGCTGAATTTTCGCCGACGCCTGGCTTTTGAGGGTGACGCCCTGGAATGTCACGACTTGCGGATGAAGTGGGCCGCGTAGCTGCGAACTTGTTTGCCGTTGAGGACATGCACAATGCGGAGTTGCTGGATCGTCTCCTGACTGAAGCGTCCGAGCGGGACGTGGATCAGTTTCTTGCGATGCTTCTTGGCGAGTCTTCGCCAGCCGGGGCCTGGGGGAGATTCGCTGAGCACCGCGATGTGTCGGCATTCACTGTAGACGCAGGCAGCGGCGAGCAACCGCTCTTCCATGGTGTCGGTAAAGTCGAATTGCGGGTCGGACCAGACTTCCGAGATCGGTCGCGGTGGGAAGAGAAACATTGCTCCACCATAGCTCGCGGCACCGATCCCCGGGCCGACCATCTCGCGGCCGAAGTCGGTCGCGAACAGTGCCAACGTCGATTCATCGTGATGCTCGGCCACCCAAGTGATCCTCCAGGGATAGTCGCGAGGATCGGCGGGGGAATCGAAAAACATCAGCACGCAATCGAGCGTCCCGCGCGTCGGCGGGCAAACCTTCACATACAACTCGCCGGTGTGAAAGTTGCGCAGCGTCTCGCGAATGTCGAGTCCATCTTTCAGGCTGGTCGAAAACTTCTCACTGCGGGCGAGGTCGGCACCCAGCATCGCCAGCGCGGCCTCTTTGACGTGCGTGCGAAACTTTTCGATGGCGACATCTTCTTCTGGCCACGAACACTGATGAAACGGATTCCAGCGTTGCCGCCACTGATCCTGATCGATCTTCGGAGCCTTCGGCTTCAGTTCCAGCGACCGCCAGGCAATCGCCTGTCCCGGCAAACGGCTCTTCATCCGCACGACATCACCATCCGGAAGTTGCGCGACGCCGCTGGTCATCCGCAGTGTGGGAGGAGCCGCGCCTTTCCAGGCATACTCGCGAGCCACTTCGGCCAGCGTAATCGCGAATTGATCACCGGCAATTTGTTTCGCTGCCAGAATCAGCGAATACAAATCGGGAGTCATCCGGCATTCGATCAGACACAGGTTGCGAACGTAATGCAAAAACGTCCGCAGCGTCTTGGGTGTGATCTTGCGAGCCCGCGATTTCAGATCGCGGCGGTAGCGGTCGCGCGTCGCCAGCAGCAGCGCCTTCACGCCGTCGATTGACAAGTTCTCGTCGTCGTCCAGCGACTGTCGAGCTTGCTCGTACAAGCCGGTGATGAACGGCAACTCACCCAGCCAGAAAAGATGCGTGAGCGGATCGTTCGTGTAGGTCTCTGTCGGCTCGACGTCATCGTTCTCGGCGAGATCTTCGCGTTGGTCGTGAAAGGCGTCTTTCACCCAGGGCCAGTCCATGATCGAACAGACGAAGAGAATTCGCTCATGCCGCCGTTCGAGTTCGCGCAGCCGATTCGCCATCCAGACGACACGTGATTCTGGCTGACCTTCCGGAATGCGCGGTACCGTCGGCATCAGTCCCGCTGCAAAACGGTCGATCGACATTTGTTTGACCGGATACGGATCTGGATAAAACGCTGGCAGACTGACAAAGTTTGCCGTTTCGAGATCAATGAACGCTCGCGGAATCCGTTCTTGCAAAGCAATCCGCAGCGCGGCAATCACCGGCTGACACGGATCAATCGGGACGTAACTGCACGCCCTCAATTCGTCTTGCCGACCCGACGGCGAAGCGAACGCATCTGCCACCAATTCATCGTCGCTTCCGCTCTCCTCCGCTTGCCAACTCTCAAATGAGAATGGCTCCGATTGCACGACCAGCGACAGGTTTGGCAACTCGGCGACCGCCTCTTCGACATGCTCCTGAAACGACGGCGGCAGCGGCACGGCCAGACAGTCAAATTCCTGAGCCAACATCACTCGCCGAACTTCAATGGCGAAATCCCCGCTGCCATGAATCACCGGCAACGCCCAAATGCGGTCACTGATTTGCAAGAAGTTCGAGAGCATCGAGTTCGTTGGCCTGATCCTGGAGACGGTCAAAGCAATCGCGAGCACTGTACCGTACGCAGTTGAAGTTCGCCGCGCCCTGAAACTTCGGTCTTACAAAAGAACGCAAACAAGAAGCGGATCTCTTCCGAGATTTGCACTTTCGGGATTTCGCGATGAGAACGGAAACTCATCCTTGCGACTCAGTCGTGAGTCAACGAAGTTAAGGCCCTATCAATCCCAGCGCGATCGACCAATTCCGGCCAGTGAGATTCCCGCCATGTATCTGCCGAAGTCCTTTGAAGTGACCGACCCGGACAAACTCGGTGAGATCATACGCCGCTTCAGCTTCGCGACACTCATCACGACTGCGGAAGGGGTGCCGTTCGCGACGCACTTGCCAATTTTGCATCGGGTTCAGCCCGGAGCGGCCCGAACGCTGGTCGGTCACGTCGCACGAGCGAATCCGCAGTGGCAGCACTTTGTGAACCAGACCGAATCGTTAGCGATCTTCTCCGGGCCGCATGCCTACATCTCGCCGGCATGGTACGCGACCGAGTTGGCGGTCCCGACGTGGAATTACATCGCCGTGCATGCCTACGGTGTTCCGCGCGTCATCGAGGACGAGGTTTGGCTGGAGTCACTGCTCGATGAGATGGTCCAGCGCTACGAATCGAACCGACCGCAGCCGTGGCCGAATCAGTTACCGGAGGACTTTCGCCGCAATCTTTTGAAAAGCATCGTCGGATTCGAGATGCCGATCTCGCGAATCGAAGGCAAGTTCAAGCTCAGCCAGAACCGGCCGGAGCAGGATCGCGCCAACGTTGTCCGCGAATTAAACGGTTCGACGAATCCCGACTCTCGAGCAGTTGCCGACTGGATGCGGGTCGAGAGGAGCCTTCCCAGCATGTGAGCAAAAACGAAAGCGCTCGCAACACCGCCTTGCGGTGCCACCGGTGATGTTGCGAGCGGCTTAATCGCCCAGAAATTTATTGCGATTTATTGGCCAAAAAACGTCCGACGCAGCCAAGCGTTCTTACGTTGTTCCATGTCCCACAGCCGTTGAAACAAGTTCGGCCGTTCTTCTTGGTAGTAGTACTGCTGTTGTGGTTGGGCGGGTTGAGCCTGCGGCTGAACGTACTCCGGGCGGCCGTCGTCCCACGCCAGGAACAGGAACTGCCGTTCGCGAGCGCTCGCTGAATCCGACATGGCCACCACTCCGGCCAAAGCGATCAATCCCAAAAGAAACTTGCGCATGTCACACCCTTTCAAAATGTGCGGCGGTCTCGCCGACGTGTTCGAGCTTCCCTAATGAAGCTCCAAATTGTCCGAGTGAGCCAAGCGCCCCTCGATCACTCTCGCTGATCGGCAAAGTTTGCCGGTTGTCCGAAGTGGCAAAAGTTGCCGGTCAGAGAAAATCGCTCTGTGTCTGTCGGATGTGAGTGTCGTAGCGGTCGCATGAACGACCGGTGAGCGGCCCGATGTGCGCGGGCTGGTCGCGGCGATTGACCTCCGATCAATCGCTGCAATCCAAATTGGCGGCGCGATGCCCAAAAGTCACAAACCCGCAAAGGCTTCCCCGCCCGGAAGCCGTTTTTGTTTGAGGATTTATAACGCATTTTTCCTCAGCTTGGTGCGCGGAGTCTTTGCGGGCTCGGTGTGCCGCGAGCGGTGTTTTGCGGAGCGGACAGAGCTCTGGTTCGGGGTCAGAGTAAGTCAGCGAGCCGTTGACTCAATCGGTCGAGACTGTTGCTGAAGATCGGTAGTCCGAGGCTCTCGCCGCGCTGATTTCGTTCGACAACACCGACAGCTCGGCGGGAACCTCTTCGTCTCAAGTCATGGACACGACGGCGTCCGATTTTACCGCAGCGCCCGTGCGCCTAAACGCGGACATTCTCGAGATCAAAGCACTGGGGGTAATCGGGAATTGCAAGACCTGATTGCAAAGTGCCGTGTGCCGACTGCAAAGTGCAAATTGAACGGCAGTGATTATCGGAGTCACGTCGACCGCACGTTGCTGTTCTGGCCGCTATTTTCATGTTGCAGTCTGCGCTCTGCACTTTGCGCTGTCTTCGTCCCGCCGCTCATTTGCCTCCGGTCACGCCACCCTCTACCTTCCCGCCGCTGTCTGCGATCACGTCCTCCCCAGCCACGGGACTTCCGATGATCCTCTCCGGCAATGAGATCAAAGCCCAGCTTGGCAATAGCATTGTTATTGAGCCGTTCGACGAAGCGCAGCTCAATGCCAACAGCTATAACCTGCGCCTGCACAACGAACTGTTGGTCTACGAAGAAATCGTGCTCGACATGCGGCGGCCGAATCGCTTTCGCCGCTACACGATTCCAGAGGACGGCTTCGTCCTGAACCCCAATCAGTTGTATCTCGCCCGGACGATGGAACGGACCGAAACGCATAACCTCGTGCCGATGCTGGAAGGCCGCTCGTCGGTCGGGCGGTTGGGGCTGTTCGTGCATGTGACAGCCGGGTTCGGCGATGTCGGCTTCTGCGGCTATTGGACCTTGGAGATGTACGCGATTCAGCCGGTGCGGATTTATCCGGGTGTGCCGATCTGCCAGATCTTTTACCACCAAATCGTGGGTGACATTACGGAGTACCGCAGCGACAAGTATCAAAACAACCACGACATCCAGCCCAGCATGTTGTTCAAAGAATGGCAGGCGCAGAAAGACCCGCAATTGCGGCTGGCGTTTGGCGGTGAGCAACGAGCGGAAATGTGAAGAACTGAGATTGGCGGCTCATTCGGAAATCGGAGTGGCTGGATGAAGTCAGCGGGAACGACTCACAAGGCATGGCGGCTGAAGCAAGTCGTTGCGGGCGGGCAAAGCGGAGTCGATCGCGCGGCTTTGGATGTGGCTTTGGAGTTGGGCATCTCGTGCGGCGGTTGGTGTCCAAAGGGACGTCGTGCCGAAGACGGACCGATCTCAGACTCTTACCCGTTGAAAGAATCTCCATCGACCAACTATGCCGAGCGGACCGCATTGAACGTCAAGGACTCCGAGGGGACGCTGATTCTTTCGCGAGGATCGTTGCGCGGCGGGACCGCGCTGACCAAAACGTTTGCCGAGCGCTATCGCCGGCCATGCTTGGTGGTCGATCTGCGCGACGCGACGACGATGCAAGTGCATGATTGGCTGGAGGCGAATTCGATTCGTGTCCTCAACATCGCCGGGCCGCGAGAAAGTTCGCAGCCGGGAATTGGGCAGCAAGCCGCGGAGTTCTTGCGATTGCTGTTCGGCAAATCCAGCACGACGCGTCCACGAGGGGTCGCATCCAGAACCCCTCGTTCGCGCGTCGGGCTGGTATGAAGCGCAAAATCCGCTCAACCCAGGAATCGCAGTTCGCGTTCAGCCGCCAGCTTGGCGACTGCAAAGGCGCACGCGGCGTCGGAGACTCGCGGACCGAACAGCTCAGGCAATGAGGTGATGGTCGCATTTTTCAATCGCGGGGCATTGGCGGCGACTCGCTGAGCTAAGAATGAACCACTGCCGGAAATCAGCACGTTCTCACAAGGCCCTGACATTCGCGAAGCAATGTTGTCAGCGGCTTCACACAACCGCTGGAGTTGTTTTGCAGCGATGTGCTCGGCGATACGGCGAGTGTCCTCGAACGTAATTTCGCTTGTGTCACCGCCGACGGAACGTGCGATTCGATCGTGAGCGGCAGCCAACGTCGCGGGGCGTCCATTGGCCGTCAGACAATCGTCCGAGTTCTCCGGGATATCTCCGAGCGTGAGATAGACGTCGAAAATCGTCGCGAACAATTCGGCGGCGACGGCACAATTGTTTCCGGCAAGCGGGACGCAATCGGTCAGCGCGCACAACGGCGTGCGGCGGACTCCGCAGTAAACCAACTCGCCCGATTGCAGACGTTCGATGTCGGTGCGACCCGTCGGAAGCGGGAGCCCGTTGACCAACGGAATCAAATCGGTCGTCGTCGAACCTATGTCGATCAGCAGCGCCGAACCACGCGGAACCAAGCGACCCACGAATGTCGCCTGTGCGTGCCAGTTTGCTGCCGCGGTGAGCCGCGGTTCGTCGCGTGCTTCTTGCGTGGATGCAAATTCGCCGGACGTCTGCCAGACACGAATTGGCCTCTTGCCAGCGACCACTTCGACCGTTCGCAGTACTCGGTCGATTCCATCTGACTTGGTGGAAAAACAGTCAGCCAATTCAGCGGTCATCGTCACCGCAAGCAGTTCGGCGACCGAGAAACGATCTATGATTGGGACGAGCACATCGATCAATCGGTCTGGCGAACGCCAGATTTCCAGCGGAATTGACAGCGCCTCGGCAGTCTCGGTTGCCGCTTTGATATTCGCTCCGCCGATGTCGAGACCAAGCACACGCATGTTTTGGTTGAGGGTTGAGGGTTGAGGGTTGAGGGGACAGACTGATGTCACGCCCAAAGAGTACCGTGGCCGACTTGCTCCGAGAACGAATGCAACCATCCGATGTTCTCTGAAAGGAAAAAGAGACAATGTCCGATTGGCAGAAGTTGACTGCGACAGCCGATGTTCCCGTTGGCAGCGGCAAGGAGTTCGCCGTGAACGGTCGAATCGTCGCGCTGTTCAATGTCGATGGGCAGTTTCAGGCCATCGACGGAATTTGTGCTCATCAAGGGGGGCCGCTGGCGAAGGGTCAACTTGTCGACGGCGTCGTGACGTGCCCTTGGCACGGTTGGCAGTTTGAAGTTGCCAACGGCCGGCATTGCCTGAACTCGCGCATTTGCCAAACGAGCTTTGAGGTCAAGGTCGAAAACGGGGACGTCTTCGTAAGCGTGTAGCGGGCAACCCCGAAGTCCAGACTCGTATTGACGCAATTCCGGAGGTGTGCAGAATACGCCACCCTTCGTCCGGCCTGCGTTGGATTGACGCAATCCGCGACTGAGTGTCATGCGAACGAATCCCCCGAGCCGGGGATGGTTCGACTTGCCCGATCAATTCCGTCTCGGCTAGCAAAGGAGTGCGTCTGCCGTGAGAAAAATTCTGCTTTCATCCGCTGTGCTGGCCGGCTTGGCCAGCGTGTTCGTCAACGCCTACGGCCAAAATGCCGGTACCGGCGGCACCAAGAAAACGGTGACACCGGCGGCGGCCGCTGCATCACAAGCCGAAGCTCCCCACAAGATCGCGCTGATCGACATGGGCCGGGTCTTCAAGGAATACAAGAAGATCGAAGTTCTCAAAGAGGACTGGAAGGCGGAGTTCTCCGTCAGTGAGGAAAACGCCAAGAAGATGACGGCCCAAGTCCAGCAGGTCATCGAACAGATGAAGGAGTTCAAGCCCGGCAGTCCGGAGTACATCAATCTCGAAAAGAAACAGACGGATCTGGGTGCCAAGCTCGGCGCGTTCAAACAAACTGCGCAGCGCGAATTGCTCCGCAAGGAAGCCGATCTGCTGAAGACCGTGTACCTCGAAACGATGGACGTCGTCGAAAAGTTCGCGGATCGCTTCGGCTACACGTTGGTAATGCGCTTCAACTCGGACACATTCGAGGGTGAGGACATGAGCAAGATGCAGTTGGTGATGAACCGCGTGATCGTTTACCACCGTGCGGAGGACGACTTGACCGACGGCGTCATTAAGTACCTCAACCGCCAATTTGACGGCGGCCAACCCAAGGCGGCCAGCGCTCCTGCCGGTACTGGCGGGAAAGGCAAAAACTAGCTCGGTCCTCGCGAAAGTCCGCGACATGCTTTGCCGTTCGCAACGTACACTTCGACAAACTGTCGAAACGCAGGGGGTCGGTCTCTTCTCCGGAACTGACGCCCGTCTGCGTTTCGTGCCGGCCCCGGCGAATCACGGGATTGCATTTCAGCGGATCGATGTCGCTGGCTCGAAACCGATTCCGGCCCGGATCGAGTACGTCAAGAGTACTCAGCGGCGCACGGCGATCGCTCGTGATGGTGTGCAGGTCGAGATGATCGAGCACGTCATGGCGGCGCTCGCGGGGCTGCAAATCGACAACTGCCTGATCGAAATCGACGGGCCAGAGGTTCCGGGTTTTGACGGTTCGTGCTGTGATGTCTGCAACCTGCTGCTCGCTGCCGGCATCATCGAGCAAAATCGTCCGCGCGAAGTCATCTCATTGCTGATGCCTGTCCAAGTCAGTGCGGACGACGGAGACATCGAAATCGTCGCTCGGCCGATGAATTACAATGGACTGGCGATTACCTACCAACTGGATTACGGCGATCGGTCGCCGATTCCGCCGCAGAATCTGACAGTCGAGATCACTCCGGAAGCATTTGTCCGTGACATCGCCTTCGCGCGCACGTTCGTGCTCGACACGGAAGTCGCGGCATTGCAGGCTGCAGGTTACGGCTGCCGAGTGACACACCAAGACCTGCTCGTGTTTGATGCGAACGGAAACGTCATCGGCAACAAATTGCGAGCGCCCGATGAAGCCGTGCGGCACAAGATTCTGGATTGCCTCGGAGACTTCGCATTGATCGGTGCGGACCTGTGCGGCTATTTCAACGCCTATCGTTCCGGACACAGACACAATCACGACCTCGTGCGCAGAATTCTGCTGACTCATGGGAATTCGCAGTGCTCCGAGGCGGTTTAAGCAGGACGACCTATGCCCAACTTAATTCACTCCTTGGCATGCGTGGACCCGAAAGCAGAACTCGGTGACAACATCGAGATCGGACCGTTCTGCGTGATCGGACCGCATGTGAAACTCGGCAGCGGTTGTCAATTGGCCAACAACGTGACGATCCTCGGCCACACGACGATCGGTGAGCGGAATCGCTTTTTTTCGAATTGCGTGATCGGTGGTGAACCGCAGGACCACAGCTATCAGGAGTCCGCGACCTGGCTGGAGATCGGCGATGACAACGTCTTTCGCGAAGGAGTGACCGTCAATCGAGGAGCCGAGAAGGAAGATCACGGCACTCGCATTGGGAACCATAACATGCTGATGTCGAACGCGCATGTTGCGCACAATTGCTGCATCGGCAACGCTGTGATGCTGGTCAATGGTGTGTTGCTTGGTGGACATGTCCATGTTCACGATCGAGCAATCGTTTCGGGCAACACGGTTGTGCATCATTTTACCTCGATCGGCACGCTGGCCTTCGTCAGCGGAGGCTGTCGATGCACCGTCGATGTTCCGCCATACATGATGGCCGCGGGCAGCGACAGATTTGAGATTAAGACCATCAACGTCGTCGGCATGAAACGGGCCGGGATTTCTGATTCGACGATCGGGATCATTCGGCAGGCCTACAAGCAGTTGTTCCGCGAGCACAAAGGGATCATCGAAACACGAGAGTTCTTCGCTCAACAGCAGCACGACATTCATCCGATGGAACTGCACACACTGCTCAACTTCATGGATATGACGGGGGCTGGCAAACTCGGCCGAGGACGTGAGATCTTCCGCAACGCGCCCTCTATCAACACGCAGGAACAACGCAAGGCGGCGTAATTGAGGGAGCGTACATGTCGGTCTTGAGAATGGCTGTGATCGGAGTTGGGGCACTCGGACGCCATCACGCGAGAATTGTGTCGCAGATTCCCGGTGTCGAATTGGTGGCGGTAGCAGACTCCAGCGAAGCGCAAGGACGACAAGTTGCCGAGTCCACAGGGACGAAATGGGTCGCCGACTATCGCACGCTCATTGACGATGTCGATGCAGTGACGATTGCAGTACCGACTGGATTGCACAGTCCTGTCGCCACCGATTTTCTAGAGAACGGAATTCACTCGCTGGTCGAAAAGCCGCTGGCTGCTGATTTAACCGAGGCAGTGCGACTCGTCCAAATCGCCGAACGAACCGGAGCCATTCTGCAAGTCGGCCACGTCGAGCGATTCAATCCCGCATACCAAGCCGCCGCCAAGTTGTGCGTGCGACCTCGCTACATCCGGGCCGAGCGGCTCAGCCCGTTCAGCTTTCGCTCAACGGATATCGGTGTCGTGCATGACATGATGATTCATGACATTGATCTGGTGCTGTCGCTGGTCCACTCTCCGGTTCGTCGAGTCGAGGCATTTGGAGTCACCTTGATGGGTCAACACGAGGACACCGTGCAGGCCCGAATCACGTTTGAAGACGGCTGCGTCGCGGACCTTTCAGCCAGCCGCGTTCATCCGACGACTCGCCGCGGGGCGACCATCTGGACGACAACTCGTTGTCTGAACGTCGATTTTGGATCGCGCCAGGTGACGTCGTACTCCCCGTCGCCGGGACTTCTTTTTGGGACTTCGCCGGTTGATCGGGCTCGGCAACCGGGTGCCGATATCGAGCAACTCAAGCAAGATGTTTTTGGCTCCCTGATCGAGGTCCAAAATGAAACCCCAGCACCGCAAGATGCTCTCACGGGAGAGATTACGGAATTCGTGGATTGCGTCCGATCTGGAAGCTCGCCCACGGTGACTGGGACGGTAGCCATTGCCGCACTGACGGTTGCGGAGCGAATTCTCGGCACCTTGATGGTGCAGCCACAAATTCGGGAATCGGCCGCCCATTCCAGTGCTCCACAAAAAGCGGCGTAACTGGCTTAATGCATTTGTAGTTACAGCCGCACTGTAAGATTCGCAATCGGCTGAATCGTGTGGCAAAAGTCGCTCTTTTTGCGCACATCATCGTCCGGCACCTTGATAACGAGTGAAAACCGGGGATAATCCCGCCCTTTTTACTGGCCGCTGGAAGTGGCCGGATCGGGTCTCGGCCTGATAGTGCTCAGGGAGGAAGGGGCTTGGACGTCGGCCTCGATTGGCGATTCCGCAGTTCCAGGCTCCCCGCTTGGCAAGCATAAATGGGTCGTGGCAATGCTGAAAAAGACCGAGCTGGCTGAATATCGGACACTTTTGTTGGGCCTTCAGGCACGACTTCGAGGAGACGTCCAGCACTTGGCGGATGGGGCCTTGCACCGAGCCGACGGTGACGGCGACTCGAAAAGCCCGACGCACATTGCCGAGTTGGGAACTGACAACTACGAGCAAGACTTTTCGCTCCGGTTTGTTGAAAACGAGCAAGAGATCCTCGAAGAGATTGCCTTGGCACTAAAGAAAATTGCTACAGGGACTTACGGCCTCTGCGAGAAGTGCCTTGAACAGGGAAAACCCCCCGCGAAAGCGGTCATTCCGAAAGAGCGACTCCGAGCGATTCCGTATGTTCGCAACTGCGTGCATTGTGCGGAACAGCAACGAACCCGGAAGTGGCGACGTTAGGCGAAACCGGGCAGGCCCTATTTGGGTGGCCCGACCTGAAGGCACTTCAGCAAGCGCGAGTCGCGGGCGAAAAGGTTTCCGTTCGAAAGTGCCGGCAGCGCGCGAGTCGTCGATTTGAAGACGCGGGCTCGCGTTAGCTCCTGAAAGCGAAGTGAATCTGGCCGCCAGAGGATGAGTTCGCCGTCGGTGGTCAACAGCAGCATTTTGTCGTCGGCGGCGATCATCGTTCCGAAACCGACGCTCGGCTTTGACCACAGAATCCGTTTTGTCTTGGGGTCGAGGCAGCGCAACTCTGATTCTTCGACTCGCTCTTGGCCGTGGATGCCGTAAACCAATCCGTCCTGGACCAGCGGCGTCATGTACTGGCTGGAAAGCAAGTCGTCGCTGTTCCATTTCTCGTCGGCGGCGGTCGCGCCGATCTTGGCGAATGTTGCACCGACTCCGTAGTGAGCGGAAACGAGCAGGTGTCCATCGAACACAATCGGTGTTGCTCCGTTGACGGTCGGGCCGCGCTTTCCGAACGGGAACTCGAATCGCACCTTCCCGTTGTCGGGATCAAGCGAGACGGTTTTCAACCGCGTCACAAAGAGGGCGTGTTTCGTACCGTCGACCGTGGCGAGGATCGGTGACGAGTAGCTCGCCGCATCATCGACCGCCTGCCACACGGTTTTCCCGGTGGCGATATCGAACGCCACGATCCCCGCGCCACTCTTGTTTCCTCCGACGTTGACCAGAAGTTTTTCACCCACCACCAGCGGGGAACTGCCGGCTCCAAAATAGCCTTCGGGAGCCTTGAACTCGGAGTGTGTGTCTCGCTGCCAGATCAACTTTCCCGATTTCAGATTAAGGCATCGAAGCGTTCCCTGAGCGCCGAAGACAAACACTCGATCACCAGCGAGAAGTGGCGTGCAACGCGGACCTTGATCGTCTGAAAAGCCGCTCGAAAAAGTCGTGGGACTGCCAGACTTCCATTTGGTGGTGCCGGTCTTCGCGTCGATCGCTTCGGCAACTTCTTCGTCGCCGACGCGGTGAAAAAGCACGGCGGTATTGCCGACGACAGCCACCCCGGCGAAGCCACCACCAACGTCCCGCTGCCAAACGACCGGTGGCCCGTCCTTTGGCCAGGACTCGGCAAGTTTCTCATCGATGGCCGCGTGGCCGTCACGGTTCGGGCCGAGAATCTGCGGCCAATCACCGGCGAGCAATGTGCTCGCCGACAACACGATGCTGCAAATCACACAACAAATGCGAATACTCACGAAGGCAAACTCCTGTCACTGAGCGGCTTTCAGCAGTCGAATGAATTCTTTCACAAATGGCGTGTTGTCCATCCAGACGCGAGCAGAGACGAAGTTGCCATCAACGACGACTTGCTGATTGACATACTTGCCGCCGACCTGAGTGATGTCGAGCGCACACTTGGCGACGGTCGTCGCCGTGCGGCCCTTCAAGCAATCGGCCGCAGCAGCGATCTCGATTCCATGACAAACGGACGCGACCGGTTTGTTCTTCTCGAAGAAGTGACGAGTGATCCGCAGAAGGTCTTGATCGTAGCGGAGGTATTCGGGTGCTCGCCCACCGGACAGGAACAAGCCGGCGTATTCGTCGGGCTTCACGTCGCGGAAGGCGATGTTGGCCTGCAAGTGATATCCGGCCGTCTCTTGCGTGATGTCCCAGGTCGAACCGGGGGGGATTTCGTGCAGCACCATGTGGTACAGCTTCTTTTCCGGACCCGCGACGACGACCTCGAAGCCGTCTTCGGGCAGTCGAAAGAATGGATACATCGTATCGAGGACTTCGGTGGCATCCCCGATGACCAGCAAAACTTTGGGCATGAGCGAACTCTCCTGAGATGGCGGACTCGAGTAATTTCGGCAAAGCATATCACCGACGCCAGAAGTTGGGAGTTCCGCCGGTCGTCAAGTCGCTAGAGCAATCCGATCCCGGCTGCCAGAATCACAAACCGAGGAGTCTCTGCATGGCCACCAAGAAGAAATCCAGTCCATCCGCTCGACAGTACTGGCTGTTCAAGTCCGAGCCGGAGTCGTATGCGATTGCGGATCTGGCGAAGGAACCGACCAAGACGACATTTTGGGACGGAGTTCGCAATTATCAGGCTCGAAATCTTCTGCGCGACACGATCCGGCGAGGTGACCGAGTCCTCTTTTATCACAGCAATGCCGACCCGATGGCGATCGTCGGTACCGCTGAGGTTGTAAAGAGCGGCTACCCAGACCACACAGCGTTTGATCCACAAGATCACCACTACGATCCAAAGAGCAATCCGGAAGAGCCGACCTGGTTCATGGTCGATGTGCGGCTGTTGCAGGTGTTTCCGAAACCCGTGACGCGGGAAGAACTCAAGGAGTGTGTCGATTTGAGCGAGATGATGGTGATTCGTCCGGGAGCGCGGCTGTCGATCCAACCGGTCACGGCTGGCGAATGGCAAGTCGTGCATCGTCTCGCTGGCGTGAAAGACAAATCTTAGAACCGGCAGGAATGTGAGGCCGAGATGAACCGTTGGCATGCTCTCCGAATATGTTTCTTCGTGCTGCTTTTCGGGCCATTACTCCGAGCGGACGAACCGCGATCGATTCTTGCGAAGCCGGGCATCTTCAAACTGTTGACCGAGCGGCCCTGCTCGTACTGCTCGACGCAGAATCGGAAACAATTTGTGAAGCCGGACGACCGCGTGCTGGCTTGGATTCGCGCGTCTCACAACGAGGGAGCGGTCTCGTTGCGGCATTTTCTGTCGGCTTCGCGAGTCGTCAACGACACCTATGGTCTGTTCTTCTACGACCCGGACGGTGGGTACGTCACGACCTTCAAGAAAGATTACGGCTACGATTTTCATGGCTGGCGCGACGGCGTGCAGCGCCGCTGGTACGCGTGGGCCGCGGAGTTTCCGCAAACCGAGGTTGAGCAATCACCGTCGCCCGCGAATTGATGGAACCCACATGAGTTGGCAGGATCGCCTCGAACGTCGCTTTCGCCGCCTGGCGATTCCGAACCTCGCCGGATTTTTGGCCGGGTTCCAGGGGGCATTGTGGCTGTTGATTCAGTTGATGCCGCGTCGTGTCGGCCAAGATTCGATTCTCGAAGCCTTTGTGTTAATCCCTGATAAGGTGAGGGATGGCGAAGTCTGGCGACTGGTCACGTTTGTGTTTTTGCCCCCGGGAAACGGACTGCTGGCGATCTTTTACATCTACTTGTTCTGGCTGATGGGAACGGCGCTTGAGGGTTACTGGGGCACGGTGCGCTGCAACTTTTATGTGTTGATCTCGGTGCTGGCGACGATCGCCGTAGCGTTCCTGCTGCCGGATGGCAGACCCGCCACGAACATGTTCATCGGCTCGTCAGTCTTTCTGGCGTTCGCGTACCTGTTTCCGAACTTCACGCTCAGCATCTACTTCATTCTTCCGATCCGGATCAAATGGCTTGCGCTGCTGACGTGGCTTGGGTATGGCTTCGTGTTGATTGAAGGGGATTGGCCAAGCCGAGCCTACGTCCTGGCTTCGATCTGCAATTTTCTGCTGTTCTTTGGCGGAGATATTTTGGGACGGATGCGATACGGCAAGCACGCGATGGAAACCGCCTTCCACAAAGTCACGGAAGGCCACAAGCCGTTTCACACCTGCGCGATCTGCGGGTTGACCGAGCATGACGCACCTCTTGAGGACTTCCGGATCTGCTCGAGGTGCGACGCCGGCATCTTCGAGTACTGTTCACAGCATCTCAAAAACCACGAACATCGAGTGAAAGAGTCGTAGCTCCAGGCGACTTGCCCGCGACAGTGTTGAGGAACTTTCGTGCGAATTTTCGTCTCCGAATTCGTCTGTGGCGGCGGCTGGCCGGGAGTCCGTCTGGAGACGTCGTTGGCTCGTGAAGGCCAGTCGATGCTGGCCGCGCTGACCGAGGACATCGCTGAGATTCCCGGTCACCATGTCGTCACGACCTGGGATACTCGGCTGGGTTCATGCCCCTTGAGAAACTGCGACGTGCGTTTCGTCGATTCGGCGGTGGATGAGTTGTCGCAGTTCCGCGAACTGGTGCGTGACAGCGATGCCGTGTGGGTGATCGCTCCGGAGACGAACGGCGAATTACTGAAGCGGGCCTTGCTGTTTCGACTCGTGAACGACACTGAGCCTCCGCGATCCGCGCCGCGCCGATTCCTCGGAGCTTCCGACCGGGCGATCCAGTTGGCCTCGGACAAGCTGCCGCTGGCGGTGTGGTTGCGCGAGCGATCCATTCCGACTCCCGAAACGCTGCCGTTCAATCCCGCCGACCGACAATCAGAAGTTCACTGGTCCGGACCAACGATCATCAAACGCCGTGACGGAGCCGGCTCGCAAGACATGTTCCTGGTACGCGACGGCTTCGATTTGTGGAACGCTCGCCACGAACTCGGCCGCTTGCATGAGCCGCAAACGTTTATCCAACAGCCGTTCATCGCCGGCAAGGCATTGTCCGTAGTGGTGTTGATTGCCGAAGACGGATCGGTTCTCGAAACCTTTCCTGTCGCGGAACAACATCTCAGCGAGGATGGCCACTTCAAATATCGCGGCGGTCGAATTCTCGCTGATATTTCGCCGGATTCGGTACGCGCGGTGCAGCAACTTGCCGAGCAAGCCTGCGGTGCGGTGCCAGGACTGACGGGATACATCGGCTGCGACATCGTCTTGCCAGACACTCGTCCCGCCGAGCCGATCCTCATCGAAATCAACCCGCGTCTGACCAGCAGCTATCTCGGCTATCGCCAACTGACAGATGACAATATTCCTGCTCGGTTGCTGCACGCGAACACGCCAGCATTGCGGTGGAAGTCCAAAGTGGTCACGTTTACGGTGTAACTGTCCTCAGAGGCTGATCCATGAGCGGTGTTCCCAACGATTCCCACCTTCTCAGCCGGCGCGGTTTTTTTTCCTGGACGCAAACCGGACTCGGCGGCGCGGCGCTGGCGAATTTGCTGCTGCGAACAGGTGACGTGCATGCCGAAGTTGTGCCGGGCGAGTCGTCTGATCCGCCGCCGCATTTCGCGGCGAAGGCGAAGCGAGTGATTCACATCGTGGCGTGCGGCGGATTTAGCCAGATCGACTCGTTCGATTACAAGCCGGAATTAGCCAAGCGACATGGTCAGCCGCTTGGCGGCGATGAGCGGCCGGATGTGTTCTTCGGTCAGGTAGGATTGCTGCGAAAAAACGATTGGGCGTTTCGACAGCGCGGCGAGAGCGGCCTGTGGGTCTCGGAATTGCTCCCGCACATCGCGACCGTCGCCGACGAATTGACGCTCATTCGCTCGATGTGGGCCGAGACGAGCAATCACACACCGGCGACGTTTCAGGAACAATCGGGCTTTCGGTTAAATGGCTTCCCGACCATCGGAGCGTGGCTGTCCTACGGACTTGGCAATGACACCGACGAGTTGCCGACCTACGTCGTCATCCCGGACACGCGCGGGCTGCCGGCCGGCGGGTCAATCAATTGGACGAACGGTTTTTTGCCGGCTCGGCATCAAGGGGTCGTGATCCGCAGTCGGGGCATCCCGATCGATGATCTACAACCCGCTCACTCGATCGACGAGCGCACCGAACTGGCGTCGCGAGCACTGCTGCGGAAGCTCAACGAAAAGCATCTGCGGCTGACGGCACCTGCCGGACTCGCGGAAGTCGCCGAAGCGGAACTGGCAAAAGTCCCTGGTCATGATGCGTTGGTTGCGCGGATTCGCAGCTACGAATTGGCGGCAAAGATGCAGCTCGCGGTGCCAGAGGTGGCGGATCTCGCCTCCGAGACGGCTGCGACTCAAGAGGCTTACGGCTTGAATGACAAGGCGACGGTGGATTTTGGCCGTGGCTGCTTGCTCTCGCGGCGACTGCTGGAGCGCGGAGTGCGGTTCATCCAGATGTTCTCCGGCGGAGCGTTCGGTTCGCCGCGCATCAATTGGGACGGCCACGAAGACATGCGTGAGAACCACGCTCGCGAGGCCGTACGCATCGACCAACCGATCGCCGCGCTGATTCGAGATCTCAAACAGCGCGGGATGTTGGAGGACACGCTGTTGCTGTTCACGTCCGAGTTCGGCCGTACTCCGTTCGCGCAGTCGGCTGCGGGAGTGATCGGTGCAGGCCGCGATCACAATCAATACGGATTCACCGTCTGGATGTGCGGAGCCGGCCTCAAGCCGGGACTCGCGTACGGAGCCACCGACGAGGTCGGTTGGAAGGCGGTCGAGAATCGCGTCTCGTGGCACGACTTCCACGCGACGGTACTGCATCTGCTGGGCATCGACCATCAACGGCTGACGTACTACCACAACGGCATCCAACGCCGCCTGACGAATGTGCATGGCGAACTGGTCGAAGGTGTGCTGGCCTGAAGTGGCGGATGCGACGGGTTTATCCATCGGGATCGAGTTCATCGCCGTTGCCCGGAGGTTTTACGTCATGCGTATAAGTTTCGTCTGTCTCATCACGTGGTGTGTCTTAGCGATTCAGGCGAATGCCGCGGAACGACCGAACGTCATTTTCATTCTTGCGGATGACTTGGGGTACGGAGACCTCGGTTGTTACGGGCAGACGAAGATTCGGACTCCGAACTTGGATCGCATGGCCGTCGAGGGGATGCGGTTCACGCAATTCTATGCCGGTTCGACAGTGTGCGCCCCGTCGCGGAGTGTCTTGATGACCGGACAACATCTCGGTCACACGACCGTGCGCGGAAACGCGGGCAAGAACAATCTCGAAGTACAGACTCTGCGCGACGAGGACGTCACAGTGGCTGAGGTCTTGAAGTCCGCTGGTTATTCGACGGGCTTGATTGGCAAGTGGGGACTCGGCGAAGTGGGATCGGCCGGGCATCCGAACCGGCAAGGCTTCGACGAGTACTTCGGGTTTTTGAATCAGCATCACGCTCACAATCACTATCCCGGCTTCCTGTGGCGAAACTCCGAACGAATCGCCCTGCCGAACGTGGTCGCCGGGGCGACGCCGGACGGAGTCAATTTCGGAGACGGCTATTCAACCAAACGAGTGCAATACGCCGGCGACTTGTTTGCGAGCGAAGCCGCGTCGTTTGTTGAACGTCACGCGCGAGACGGGCGGCCGTTCTTTTTGTACTACGCGCTGACCGTGCCGCACGCGAACAACGAACGCTCGCGAGCGCTCGGTGATGGCCAGGAGGTGCCGGACTACGGCCCATATGCCGATCTCGATTGGTCGCCACAGAATAAAGGTCAGGCGGCGATGATCACCCGCATGGATCGGCAGATCGGCGAACTGTTCGCGTTGCTCAAGAAGCTGAACCTTGACGAGAAGACGATCGTTTTCTTCTCCAGCGACAACGGGCCGCACAAAGAGGGGGGCAACGACCCCGACTTCTTCGACGCTAACGGCCCATTCAGCGGATTGAAGCGTTCGCTGACCGATGGCGGAATTCGCGTCCCGTTCATCGCTCGCTGGCCGGGGAAGATCAAAGCCGGGACGGACTCGAACCACGTCGGCTACTTTGGCGATGTGCTGCCGACGCTCGCCGAGCTTGCGGGTGTGAAAGCCGAAACCAAGCTTGACGGACTGAGCTTCCTGCCGACGCTGCTCGGCCGCGACGGAGACCAGCCACGGCACGATTTCCTCTACTGGGAGTTTTACGAAGGGGGTGTCAGCCAAGCAGTGTTGATCGACGGACGTTGGAAAGCGATCCGCCACAAGAAGCCGTCGAACCCGATTGAACTCTTCGACCAACACAACGACATCGCCGAGAAGCAAAACGTTGCCGCCGGTCACCCGGAACTTGTCTCGAAGGCGGCAGACCTGATGAAATCAGCCCACGTCGATAACGCTCACTGGAAGCTGCCGTAGGATGGCCGCCCTCGGCCGTCTGTTCTGGAAACGAGACTCGCGCGAACCGCAGGACGGTCGAGGGCGGCCATCCTCCAAAGGAAGATCTCGATGTCCGTCTCTCAATTCCGAATATTGCTGTCGTGGAGCGCAACATTGTTGCTGCTCGTTGCTCGTTCCTCGTCGGCCACCGAACCGATCGTTGCTCGCTTCGAAGAAGCCAAGCGGCCGGAGAAGTGGTTGGTGAACTTCGGCCACTGGGAGCCGAAGGATGGGGTCTTAGTTTGTCGGCAGTTGGACAAGGACAATCATGCCGCCGCGTCGCGCTGGCAGATTCCGTCCAAGGATGCGGCCATCAAGTTGCGGTTGAAGTTTGACGGAGCGACCGGGTTTCATCTTGGTTTTGATCCCGCACCGGGCGAACTCAAAAAACAAGGGCACTTGTATTCGCTGGTCGTGACTCCGACTCAAGCGCAGCTCAAGAAGCACAAGGACAAAGCGAACGACGCGTCGAAGGATCAAACACTGGCGACGGCCTCACTCAACGCCGCGGCCGGCGAGTGGCTCGACGTCGAATTGCGAACCGCCGGGGAAAAGGTTACGGCCACGGTCGGCAAGACGGCCAAGCTGGAAGCGAGCGATCCGACGTTTTCCGTCGCCAAGCCGACCGTCGTCTTCCGAGTCATCGGTGGCGACGTGCTGCTCGACGATGTCCAAGTTACTGTTCTCAAGGGAGCAGAGATCAAGCCGGCAGAAAAAAGATCCGCAAAAAAGGGGTGATCGACGGCACGGGCACATTTCCGCCCTCAACTTGCCGATTCAGGGGTCGCTTCATAGACTCCGTGCCCTCGCTTTTTGGCCGGGTTGGCCGAGCGGTTGTTTTTCCGTCATTTGTGAAGGTCTCAGGCGTCGCCATGAAAGAGGGCATTCATCCCAAGTATGAGGAAGTCACGGTTCGCTGTAGCTGTGGCACCGAATTCAAGACTCGCAGCACGTCGGCCAAGCTGCATGTCGATATTTGCTCGGAGTGCCATCCGTTCTTCACCGGTCAGATGAAGTTCGTGGACAGCGCCGGGCGCGTCGAAAAGTTCTCCAAGAAGTACAACTGGAAAGTCAAGGGGGTCTAGCGACCGTCAGACGCACTCGGCGAGGGCGTGTCTGGCAGCGTCAAGATTTTGGTTGGCTGCACACAATCGGGAGGGTGAAGCTCCCGCAGAGCCGTTGCCGTGGTCACGCGACAGCTCAGCGGGAGTCTCACCCTCTCGGTTTTTTTGGTCTCGATTTCAAATCGAATTCTTGGGACGCTCACCGCTATGTACCCCAGCCTGCAAACCAAACTGCAACGCTTTGAGGAGATCGAGCGTCTGTTGCAAGACCCGGCCGTGCTCGCGGATGTGGACCGGATGCTCGCCTTGCAGCGCGAGCATGGCGGCCTGCGCAAAGTGGCTAACCAGATCGCAGAATTCAATCGGTTGGAAAAAGAAGTCGCCGACATCAAGCAGTTGATCTACGAAGATTCTGACCACGAGGCTCGCGAATATGCGAAGGCTGAACTCGCCGAAGTCGAGCCGAAGTTCGCAGCACTCCGTGCCGAAATCGAAGACGTGCTGACAGCCGGCGACTCGATGACGCGCGGCTCGTGCATCGTCGAAATCCGAGCCGGCACCGGCGGCGAAGAAGCGGCGTTATTCGCTCGCAATCTTCTGGAAATGTACACGCGATTCATTGGCGCGCGCGGCTGGAAGATGGAACTGCTTGACCTGAGCGAAGCCGAAATGGGAGGCATCAAAGAGGTCACGTTCTCGGTCAGCGGCGAAGGTTGCTTTCACCAATTGCAGTTCGAGAGTGGCGGACATCGGGTCCAGCGCGTACCCGAGACTGAAGCTCAAGGCCGAGTCCACACCAGCGCCGCGACGGTCGCTGTGTTGCCGGAAGTCGAGGAAGTGGAGCTCAATATCCGCCCGGAAGACATCGAAATGGACACGATGCGCGCCGGCGGCCCTGGCGGCCAAAAGGTCAACAAGACCGAAAGCGCGGTGCGGCTGACGCACACGCCGACCGGCATCGTTGTCCGCTGCCAAGACGAAAAGAGCCAGCACAAGAACCGCGCAAAAGCGATGCGATTGCTTCGCAGCAAAATTTTCGAACAGCAGCAGCAAAAGCTGCACTCGGATCGTGCGACCCAACGCCGCACGCTCATCGGCTCCGGTGATCGCAGCGAGCGCATTCGGACGTACAACTTTCCTCAGAACCGCCTGACCGATCATCGCATCGGCCTGACTCTCTATAAGCTCGACAAGATTATGCAGGGGGAAATGGATGAACTCGTCAGCCAGATGCTGGAGTTCGACCGCAACGAACGCTTGAAAGGCGTCAGCCCTCAAGCGTGATCGGACAATTGGTCATTGGTCGTTGGCTATTACTCATTAGAGGTCCACCAATAACCAACGACCAATCATCAATGCTCCATCGTTCTAAATTCAGAAAGACTCGCCGAATGTCCGACGCTCCGCCGACTCCTGCCGGAGATGTCTGGACGGTGAAGCGGATTTTGGATTGGACGATCCCGCACCTGAAATCTCACGGCAGTGACTCGCCAAGGCTAGACGCAGAGATTCTGTTGGCTCACGCGCGCGGCTGCCCGCGGATTCAGCTTTACACGAACTACGATCAGCCACTGACGGACGGCCAACGAGCGACGATGCGTGACCTCGTGAAACGTCGCGCGGCTGCCGAGCCAGTCGCGTATCTCGTCGGGCATCGCGAGTTCTTCGGGCTGGAATTCCGAGTCACGAAGGACGTTCTGATCCCGCGTCCCGATACCGAGACGCTGGTCGTCGACGCGATTGAAACGTCAAAGCCACAAGCCGCACCGCGAGTGCTCGACATCGGCACTGGTTCCGGCTGCATCGCGATCGCGCTGGCGGTGAACTGTCCAAACGCCGAAGTCACCGCGATCGATCTGTCGCTGGCCGCGCTCGGCATCGCGCGTGAGAACTCTGAAAAACACAATGTCGCAGATCGAATTCGCTGGCTCCACGGCGACCTGTTCGCTCCGCTCACGGCCGGTGAGCAGTTCGATGTGATCGCCAGCAACCCGCCGTACATTGCCTCGGCCGAGATCGAAACGCTTGCGGCCGACGTGCGGTTGAACGAGCCGCGGTCGGCGCTCGACGGTGGCCCGGATGGCCTCGACCTCGTTCGCCGCTTGATTGCTGATGCTCCACAGCATCTGGTTTCGCAGGGGAGACTGCTGATTGAAATCAGCAGTGAGCAAGCCGACGCCGTCACGCAACTTCTGACCGCGAATGGCCGCTACGACGACATCACCGTGCTCAAGGATTTGGCCAAGCAACCTCGTGTTGTCCGAGCCGCCCGAAAGGACTAAAAGGCTCCCGAAATTTATGGGGGATTCTTCAGAAAAGGCGGGAGTCGGCGGAGCTGTGACAAGGTGACAAAGTGAAAAGGTGAAAAGCACAGGACAACATGGCCTGTCACTCCCTCACCTTGTCACTTTATCGCCTTATTACCCCTCCTTCTCACCGAAGCGGTCCAAGGATGGACATGTTCGTGGTTCGCGGCGGGAAGCCGCTGGCGGGACGAGTGCGGGTCGAGGGAGCGAAGAACTCCGCACTGCCGATCATGGCGGCGGCGCTGCTCGCTGACGGCGAGACCGTACTGCGCGACGTTCCCAATTTAGTGGACGTGACCACACTCGCGGAGTTGCTCCGCACTCTCGGAATGAAGATCGAGCGCCGACCAGATCGTTCGCTATCGATGGAAGTGGTCGATCAGCGGCCGGTGATCGCCGACTACGAACTCGTGCGGAAAATGCGTGCCAGCTTCTGCGTGCTGGGACCATTGCTGGCGCGGCGCGGCCGAGCGTGTGTGTCGCTGCCTGGCGGCTGCAACATCGGCGACCGGCCGATTGAGCTGCACCTCAAAGGGCTGCGGGCGCTCGGTGCAGACATTCGAGTTGAGAAAGGCTATGTCCTCGCCGAGGTCAAACGTCTGCATGGCAACAGAATTTATCTCGGTGGTCCGTTCGGCAGCACCGTCACTGGTACCTGCAACGTGTTAAGCGCGGCCGTGCTCGCCGAAGGGGAAACAATCATCGAGGCTGCCGCTTGCGAGCCGGAAGTCATCGATCTGGGCAACCTGCTCAACGCGATGGGTGCCAAGATCGAGGGCTTGGGGACACCGTTCCTTCGTATCGAGGGTGTCGATCGACTAATCGGCATTGAACATCGAATCATCCCCGACCGCATCGAAGCCGCGACTTTGATGGTTGCTGCTGCAATCACCGGCGGCTGCATCGAGCTAGAAAACGTCAATCTGAATCACCTGACGGCTGTCGTCGAGAAGCTGCGAGAGATCGGCGTGCGCATCGACTTGGCTGATGAATCGCCGACCCCGCTCGATCGGCTGAACGCGATCGATGCGCTCGTCGGGTCGTTGGAAAGCAACTCAACGGACATCGCGCCGCCACAAAAACAGACTTCCAAGGTTCGGACCGAGCAACCCGTCATCCGCATCGATGCTCCGCTGGAACTGCGAGCCGTCGACGCGACGGCTCTTCCCTATCCTGGTTTGCCAACCGACGTGCAGGCGCAGTTCATGTCGCTGCTGTGTCTGGCGAACGGCATCAGCGTCGTTACTGATAAGGTCTTTCCCGATCGCTTTCTGCATGCCGCTGAGTTGGCTCGGCTGGGTGCGACGATTCGCCGCGAAGGTCCCAGCGCGATCATCAGCGGCGTGCGACAACTCAGCGGAGCCTGCATCATGGCTTCGGACTTGCGGGCCAGTGCGGCGCTCGTCTTGGCGGGGCTCGCAGCTGAAGGCGAGACCGTCGTCAAACGGATTTACCACCTCGACCGCGGCTATGAGTTTCTGGAACGGAAGCTGAATTCCCTCGGCGCGGACATCACGCGCGTCGAAGACAATCCGGAGAACATGCCGCGCAGTCTGTGTTTGCTGGAGGCCACGGGCGAGCCGCCGGCGTCGTTCGAGGCTCCGCATTTTTTGAAGTCGCCGAATTCCGTGAAGTCCGGCACGACTCCGCCGCTCGAAGAACCATGATCCCGCGAGTTGGTTGGTGAGAACCGAAAGGCTCGGTAGAGTGCTGCTCACCTGTCTCCGGTCAAACCCTTCTCACCTCGGAATTCGATCATGTCTGAATCTGCTGAGTCGGCTGGCGTCCCCGTGGAATCCAATCCGAACGGCATCGCGAACCAAATTGGCCAGGCGTTCGTGGCGTTGAAACAAGCCGGCGATGCGGGAGCCAACTGGTTTTATTGGATCGCGGGCTTGTCGCTGGTGAATACCGCGATCGCTCATTCCGGGGGCGATCGGCACTTCATCGTGGGACTGGCCATCACGGCGTACGTAGACGCCGTGGCCGCGGCCATCGGCAAAGATCATCCCGAAGCGGCGAACTTGGCGATGGGCTTGGCCATTGGTTTCTCGTTGTGCGTGGTGATTGTGGTGATTCTTTTCGGATGGCTGTCGCGCAAGCGGTTGGTCTGGGTGTTCGGCCTGGGGATGGGTTTGTATTTGCTTGATGGTCTGGTCTATCTGCTCTTCGGCGATTACCTCAGCGCCGGATTTCATGCTTACGCGTTGTTCTCGATGTCGCACGGCTTTCGCGCCTATCGCCAGATGTCGCAGTTGGAGACGGCCCTGCAAGCGGAGCCGGCTTTGGCTGAAGATGGCGGTATCGGTGCATGACCGCGCCGTGAAGCGCTCTCGACGGCGAAATGCTGGTGAGACGAAGGATCGGCACCGTTGCTAGCGACTGGTTGCGCCACTGCTAAACTGCCGACGCACTCTCTTCGCAACTTGATGACCTTCCTCGGCGAGGCGACTGATCATGCAGATTTCGGACCCCCGTTCGCGCGTGCTGGCGTTTGATTTTGGAACCGGCGGACTGACTGTCGGGCTGTTCAACCCGCACGAAAACCACATGGTGGGCTTCGGCGGCGCGAGTTACGGCAACCTCTCCGGCCTCGCCGATCCAAGCTGGAAAGAGCAAGACCCGCGCGACTGGATCGCGGCCATTCCGGCCGCGATGAACGAACTTCGCAAGGCAACCAGTTTTGAAGCGGACTCGGTTGTCGGCATCGGGATCGGCGGGCACATGCACGCGCTGGTCGTGCTCGGCGAGGACAATCAGCCGGTGATGACGGACGGCAAACTGCTGTCCGGCGCGATCATGTGGGACGACCCGCGCGGTGAGAAGGAAGGCCGCAAGCTCTCGAAGGAACTCGGCGAGCCGATCGCCGCACGCATGACCGCCTCGCGCATTCGCTGGTTCGCGGCGCATCATCCCGAAGCGTGGAAGAAGGCGGTCAAGCGCGTCTGTGTGCCGAGCACGTTTGTCGCGCTCGAACTGACCGGCGAATTCGGTGTCGGTCCCGGCGAGGGGAGCGGCATGTTCGGGCAGCTCGATCGCAAGGGGCAGTTCGGTCACAGCAAGCTCGACAACATCGACCGCGAGCTTCGCAAACGCGTTCCAAAAGTCGGCGCAGCGGGAGAGGTGCTCGGTCGCTTGAACGCTCGCGGCGCGGAGTTGCTCGGACTGCCCGTCGGCATCCCCGTTGCGTACCCAGAAGGAGATCAGCCAATCGGCATGGTCGCGTCCGGCTGCGTGGATGGCCGAGCGTCGATTTCGCTGGGGAACTCGGTCGTGTTCAACGCCGTCGGCAGTAAGCCGGTGCTCAAGAAGCGGGGCCTCGTCGATTCCTTCCGCACCGCCGACAACCGGCATCTGCTGATGACCTGCATGACCAGCGGCTGCGTCGTCTACGACGAACTCGTCGATTGTTTTCTCGGTTGCGCGCAGTGGCTCGGCCAAAAGACCACGAAAGAGGACATCCGCAATTGGCTGACCAGCGAAGCGGCGAAGATTCCGGCTGGTTGCGACGGCGTGCTGGCTCTGCCGTTCTACAAAGGGGAGGGAGTCTTCAAGCAGCCAGCCGCATTTGCCTCATTCCTCGGCTTTCGCGACCGCAAGCGATCGGCGTCCGGCGACGTGACTTCCGATGCTGCGGCACTCAAAGCAGGCGTGCTGGCCCGCGCAAGTCTTGAAGCGACCAGCCTGACGCTGCGAGTCGGCTTTTCCGAGATGGGCCTCAAATCGCTAGATCAGATCGTGGTCAGCGGCGGAGGATCGCGCAACGCGCTTTGGCCACAGATCATCGCGGACGTCTTCGGAGTCCCGGTTGCAAAGCCGCAGAACGCTGACGAGGCCGCGACCCGCGGAGCCGCATACCTCGCTGTTCTGATGGCTCGTCGCGGAGCCGGCGACCAGATCGAATTGGCCGAGTTGTTATCGCAGTACGTCGAACTCACCGACCGCGTCGAACCAAAAGCTGATCACACCAAGCTCTACAAGAAGCAGTTACCAAAGTTCGCAAAGTCGCTTGACCGACTGACGCCGCTGTACGACTAGTTTCGTTCGCATGGCGAAGGAAACTCGTTTCACAAGAAGCTAATGAATCGTTCAGACGGCCTGTCATTCCGCTTTCGATTTCGTCGTTGATTACTTGAAGAAGCTGTGACGACCGGGAAATGACTTAACGCCGCGGTAACGGATTGTCCGAATCCGGTTGATTGAGACATTCAGGAACGCTGCTGATCTTTCGAAATTGCATGGCCGCTGCCCCCGCTAAGCTGAACCTTGGCAACCACACAGCCAGAACCCGCCTTGTTACGTTGAGCGAACAGGGGTGTTGCCTTGCATCGGCACGGTGCGCGAGGATCAGCTCATGCTCACCATTTGGGGAAAGAAACAGAAGTCGCTTTGCGATGGCCTCTCCCACCGCGCATTTCTGCAAGTCGGGACTCTCGGGTTCGGCGGCTTGACGCTGGCCGATTTGCTCCGGCTCAAGGCACAGGGGGAGCAGCAGTCTAAGTCATCGCGCAAGTCGCTCATCATGATTTATCTGTGCGGGGCTCCTCCGCACATGGACATGTATGACCTGAAGCCGCTGGCTCCGGCGGAGTACTGAGGCGAATTCAAGCCGATCCAGACCAACATCTCCGGCACCGACATTTGCGAGCTCATGCCGCTGCGGGCGAAGATTGCCGACAAGAAGCGTAGAATATAAACATGACCCGCCCAGTCACCACATTAGTTATTTTAAACACTGGAAGTAACTATATACTTTTAACTATTAAGCTATGTGTACTTAAACTCAAATGTCAATTGACTCGACTAGCTAACTATGAGTAGATGTCTACTATGCTGTCCGGCTTGGGTGGTATCGAAACGGATGAAATCTTAATCAAGTTGACTTCAAGAGAAGTTCCTGATGCGACATTAGTTTAGGAGGTCTTTGAAAATTATGACGCTCAGGCGTTGAAGGCCGTTTTCGATGACTTGGAAACAAGTTACCTGCTTTTCGGGCGGCATTTCTTGCTGGAACTCTCCCCTCGTATAAGGGCGTGAAGAATCGTACACGCCTTCATCGCATGATGTGACCCGCGATGGGCGTTTTGGGTGTAAACATTGTAATGAATTATTTTCACACAATTACGAACATTGGTCGCGAACGAGTATTTCGGTATGCAGCCAGACTCCGGTGAGGTCTCCGTACTGATGCACGAGATAGAGCAAACGCGGACGCAACATCGAACGGCTCACTGGCGACAAGCAGCGGAAATGCAGAACAAGTCCATTTAGTCTTCACATCCACGAAGCAGTCTTGTTCGACGGACTGTCACTGTTTTAGCTGCCGATCACCAGGCACTACAAACAACGAACTAACAACCAAGAACGTCCGTAATCGGCCCGAGGCTGTCCTGGAACTTGTCGGTCTTGACGTCCACGCGCTGCAGCATCGTCAGCAGCAGGTTGCTGATACGGGCGTCGCTGTCCACGGGGCGGGAGCAGATGCGGTAGTGCTCTTGCGCGTTGGACACGTCGTACTTGCCGATCTTCGGCAGGTTGAAATCGACGTGCGTGCCATGTTTGTAGCCGAGGGCCTTGCCGCCACAGAGGATCGTCGGGAGGTTTGCGTTGCCGTGGCTGTGACCGTAGGCCATGCCGCTGCCCCACAGCACCTGCGTCGTGTCGAGCAGCGGTTGATCGCCTTCCTTGTGTTGCTTGAGTTGGTCGAGGAAGTAACTCAGTTGCTCGACCAGGAACGTGTCGGTCGCGGTGAGACGGCGGAGCTGCTCGGGGTCGCCGTTGTGATGGCTCAGGCCGTGGCGCGTTTGCAGGATGCCGATCTCGGGGATGCCACTGGCGTGTCCTTCGCCACCGATGCCACAGGTGATGACGCGCGTCGAATCGGTGCGGAGGGCCATGACCATCAGGTCGTAGAAGAGGCGGTAATACTCGCCCGCCTCGGCCATACTGAGCTTGCGCTGGAGGCGCGCGGCCTCGTCGGCGGGCACGGCTGGCTTCGCGACGTTGAGCCACTCGTCGGCGCGCTTGGTTCGCTCCTCGACCTGTCGCACCGCCGTGAGATACTCGTCGAGCTTGTTGCGATCCTCGCTGCCCAGATTCTTCGTCACGCGATTCGCATCCTCGGCCACGCCGTCGAGAATGCTTCCCCGGCGGCTGAGTCGGCGACGAATCGTCTCCTTGCTGTCCTTCTCGACGCCGAACAGAGCGTTGAAAACCTGCTGCGTGTTGCGTTCGGCGGGAAGCTGGATGCCGTCCCGTGACCACGCCAGCGATGAGCCTTCGATGGCCAGTTCCAGCGACTGAAAGCGAGTCGACACGCCTTGCACTTCGGCGATGAGCTGATCAGCGGAGACCGTGTTGCGGAAGGCCCCGCCATCGCCCGGCACGTTCGCACCGGTGAGCCAGACTCGCTCGCAGTTGTGATGCTTGCCCAGCACCAGCGGATGATGCAGGCCGCTGATCGGTGTGATTTCCGCGCGATGCTTTTCCAACGACTTCAGCGGCGCGGTGAATTCGTAATCCTGGCCCGCTTTTTCAATCTGCCAGGTGAGCATGTTCACACCGTTGGGAATGTAGAGAAACACGCTGCGTTTCGGCCGCGAGGGGTTCGGAATCGCGGCCATACAATCGAGCAGCGGCAAAGCGATCGTCGCACCGAGCCCTCGCAACATCGTGCGCCGAGACATTTGCCATTTGTGCAGATGAAGATGGGCCATGGTTGGCGCTTTCTCAGAGAGTCCTTAGGCGTTCGCTGTGGACTTGTTTGTACGATGGACTACACGTCTATCGTATCTAAAGGTCAGTCTCTCTCGATATTGAACGCGGCGAATTCGGCAGACATGTCAAACTCGCGCTGGTCGTGGATCAACGCGCCGAACGTGATCTTCAACGTCTCTCCCTTCGCGATCGTGACTGCGCTTCGAGGGCCTTGTTTCATCGCTTCGCGGCCGAAGGGGTTCGCGACAAAGACGCCGTAGTCGCGGTTGTGCCACCAGCTTTCGCGGAAGTTCTTGTCACTGGCCATCAACAGGATGCCGCCGGATTGCGGGCCGGAGCCTGAATAGTCGCACCACTTGGCTGGCTGGCCCCAGGTCTCTTTCGCTGACTTCTTGCCGGTTGAACTGCGAATCATCCCGCCGTTCTTTTCGGTGAAGGGAGTGGCGACTCGGGCTCCGAAGCCCATCTCTTCTTGATCGCCGAATACGATCGGGCGTTCGTCGGCACGGAACTCGGCGCTCCACACGAGTAACCAGCCATTGGGCCGCGCGGTCAACGTGAAGTGGTTCGTCAGCAGGCACAGCGACTCGCCGCTATTGGTCTTCAGGCGGCACTCGGTGGCGAATCGCAGTCGTCCGTCAACCGTTGTTGGAGCCTTCACGAAGCGGACATGTTCCATGGTCGCCTTGTTGCGCCAGAAGTCTTGCCCGCTGATGTCACCCAAGCCGAGCCAGATGCCGGGGTGCATGGTGTCGTGATCGGCCGCATCGACATCCTTGACGGGGGGATGATTGCGAGTGACCTGCCGCTCATCCGCCAGTCGAGCATTGGCGAAGTATGGCCGCAGAATCTTTTCATCGCGAAAGACGAAGTCGACGATCGGCTTGCTGCTCAGCGAGATTCGCAGGCGATCCTTCTGTTCCTTGACTCCGAAGCCAGTTGCCGGCGACGTATTGCTTGCAGGAGCAGTCGTCGTACTGGCACTCGCGACGGTCAGGGGAGTTCGCATCGACAGCAGGAACGCTGCCAAGTCGGCGATTTGCTGCAGCGTCAGAGTCTCGGCCATCTCAGGCATCGCGGACTTCGGAACGGTCTTGCGTTCTTCGATCGCAGCCTTCGGAATGTCGACTCGTTCGCCGCTCGATTGGCCGAGAGACAGCGTCAAGCCGCTCTCTTCCAGCAAGACGCCGGAGAACACTTTGCCTTGATCGGTGACGACGGTCAGTTGGTTGAAGCCTTCGGTGATGACGGCACTGGGCTCGACGATCGACTGCACGATGTGCCGCGCGTTGGCTCGCAGTCCAATGCTGCTCAGGTTCGGACCGAACCCGTTCTTCGTTTGATCGAGGCTATGGCATTTGCCGCAACCAGCGCCGGTCGAACGACGAAAAAGCAACTCGCCTCGATCTCGATCGCCGCGCTCCAGCAGCGCAAGCGAAGCGTCGAGCGTTGCTTTCGCCGGCTGTTTGACGAGGGGCAGGGGTGCGATCGCGACGATGTAGTTTCCCTTGCCGCCACTGTGCCCATCGTCCGTGTTGCCGCCGAGTTCAACGCGGCCTGAGTCAAACGATCGTGAATAGAAGGCGAACTTCGCGCCCTCGTCGATGGTCGCTGTGAACGACTCCTTTTGAAAAGACTTCAGCAGCCAACTCGGAGTCGTCTTCTGCCGGGCATCGATCCCGACCCAGACACGAACTGGCACGAGTGCGTCTGCGCTGAGCCACTGTTCGCCGCGCGAGTTGTCGTCGTTGTTAGCGGTCTGAATGAGATCCGCCCCTTCGAGTTCTGTTGGCACGGTGCTCAGCCGATAGCCACGATCCACATAGGCCCGAACACCAGACAGGAGGCCGCCGGACAAGACTTTGTAGGCGGCTCCGTTCTTCACCTTCACATTCCGCACGGTGGCGATGCCGCTGTTCGTCTCGGCTTTGCTCTCGGGCGCGGCGGCGTTCATCGGAGTGGAAGCGATCTGCAAAGATCGCCCGCGGATCTCCGGCTTGGAACCGCCCGCGACTTTCGCCAACCACAACTCTGCGACCTTGCGCACTTCGGCATCGGTATCTTTCTGAGCCAACGTGCCGACCTCCGGTTGAGTCGCCGCGTGAGCCTCCAGCAGCGCAAGCAAAGCCGCTCGGCGGACCGCGGCGCGCGAGTCACTCAGCAGTTCTCGCAACTCGGTCGTCGAACGCACGGAACGCAGCGCTTGCCATCCGGTATAGAAGACCGTTGCGTCCGTTTCTCGCTGTAATTGTTCCAACAGCTCAGGCACGAGTGCCGTCTGATGAGCCTCATGCACAGCCTGCACGGCAGCGAATCGCACGCGCGGTTGAGGATGCTGCAGCGCGACTCGCACATAGCCTGTGACACGTTCGGTCTGCCCGTGCTGTTTCGCACGATACGCAACAATGCGAATCGCCTGAATCTGCAAGTTGAGCGATCCCTTCGACTCGGTGTGCAGCACGTCATGCAGAAAAGCTGCGAGCGATGCAGCAACCGGCATGCGTCCCATCGCCCATACCGTCCACGTCTCCTGATTCTCGGTCAGCTTGCCGTCTCTCAGTCGTTCGACAAGCCGTTGCTGAACCGTTTCGCCGCGTCGCACCAGTTCATCCTGCGCGTTGATACGTCGAACCGGCAGCGGTGAGTCGAATTCGTCGATCAGGTCGTCGATCGACAATTCATCGAGTCGCTTGGCAGTTTTCAGCGGCGCGGCCTTCGGAGCGTCCTTCCAAGAGACTCGAAAGATGCGGCCTTCGTTCGTGAGTTGTCCGTCTTTCCATTCAGCTCCATACCCGCTGCTCCAGCCGAGTATCCACAACGCACCGTCGGGGCCGAACTCCATGTCCGTCGGGCGGAACAGCGACGCTCCCCCTTCAATGAACCGAGTGAAGCCGCCACCCGCAGGCCGCAGCATCGCTCCATCCCACTGCGGACGCCACAGGTAGGTCGTCTTCAACAGCCAATCGTTGATCAGGAACACGCCGCGATACTCGGGAGGAAACTGCGGCGACTGACAGAAGATCGTTCCCGTGCCCGAGCCTTCAAACAGCGGCCCGCTCACGGGTGCGGTCGGAGCGTGCAGAGCCGCCGACCAATGACTGCTCCACGGATGATTCCAACCGAAGTGTGCCCCGAAGAACGGCATGAAGACGCGATCACCCGTCGTCTGATCGTTGTCGGTCCCGATCCAGTTGAAGCCGCTATCGAACGTGATGTCCCATGGATTACGGAAACCGCGTGCGATGATCTCCAGATTCTTTCCGCCGTCATCGCACCGCAGAACGCCGCCATCCAAGCCCCAGTCGTCTGCCGGGTCGTGATAGGCGTGGCGGTAATCGTTCTTACCTGACGTCACCGACGCCGGGATGTCCGGCACGTCTGCGGGTGCTTTAAGTCCCCACAAATCCCGAAACGCTTTCGGCGCGTAATGGCCCGGTTGGTTGAGTCCCTTCGAGTTCCCCTTGCTCATGTAGAGCTTGCCGTCTGGAGCCCAATTCAGCCCATGGAGTCCGTGTTCCAGGTTGCCGAGATCGGTATAGACCTTGACGTACTCATCCGCCTCGTCATCGCCGTCGCGATCACGAACCACCGTCAGATCGGGAGCATTGGCAATCCACAAATCGTGACCGTGCCAGGCGAGCCCCTGAATCGCATTGAAGCCCGTCGCGAACTCTTTTGTTCGATCCGCTCGACCATCTCCGTCCGTGTCTTGCACGATGACAACGCTATCCCCCGGAGTCTCCGGCTTCGGATTGCGGTACTGCGGCCCCATGCCGACGAACAGGCGTCCGCGCTCGTCGAATGCCATTGAGCACGGCTGCCTCACCAACGGTTCGCTCGCGAAGAGCGTGACCTGAAACTCCGGCGGCACTTTCGGCAGTGCCTTGAGGTCGGCGGATTTGTCCGCGAATTGCGCCAGCCCCACCCGCACGCTACCGATGAGCAGCACCGACAGCACTACGAGAAAGCGCCCGGCTACCAACCGCCAGCGTTGAGATGCCTCAAAGACGTTTTTCATGTTCTATCCACAAAGTTCAAAGCAGGCCGGGAATCGGTTCAGCGTCGGTCATGAGCAATCCTCTTCGTGGGAAATCACGCGTGCGACTTCGATACAATAGGATGCACCAAAGGGTGGGATCAATTGGGGCCACTCAGCTACCGGGCGTTGCTGAAGACTTCCGAGCAGTGCCGCAATAGGGCCGCCGTGTGTGACAGCGACAATCCCTCCGGTGGCTGGCAGATCGGCGTACCACGCCAGCACGCGGTCGCGTAACTCGAACGTTGTCTCGCCGCCGGGTGGTCGCCAAGTGCCGGGAGCGGTGACCATACCCATCATCGCGTCACCCGTCTCGGCATGGATGGAGTCCCATCGACGGAGTTCCCACGTCCCGAAGCACCGCTCCCGCAATCGAACGTCGGTCACCGCTGACACACCGGTCAACGCCGCAATCGTCTCAGCCAGGGCGGTACATCGGGCCAGCCCACTGTGGTACAGGTGGGTGAGCGGCCCCTGCGACAGGATCTTGCCGATCATTGGGTCGAGCCTGCATTCTGTGGCGAGCGGTACGTCGCTGCTGCCGTAACACACGCCCCGGTAAGCGGCCGCGACGGGCGGGTGACGGACGAGCAGGATGCTGCGGCTCATTGCCCGACTCCGGCTGTGATAGCCAGCAGGAACACGCACTGGCCGAGGTAGCACCCACACCCCAGGCAGTCCCCGGTCATGCCGCCGATCCGACCGAGAACGTACCCGGTCCAAATGAGGGCGACGACGGCGACTGCCGTAACCCCCAGTCCGGTTGGCACGGGTTCGGCCCACCCGATCACCACGATGCCCGGCAGGGCGAGCAGGGTGCCTACGACCAACTCCGGCCAGCCGATCCGCTGGGCTACGTCCTTCGCCAAACCGTCGCGGTGCGGCACCGGCTGGGACACGGCCATCAGCAGCAGGATCGCCCACCGCCCGACCACTGCGGACGCTACCACCGCTGGGATCAAATGGTCGGCCGGCAGCGCCAGCAAGCAACCACCCCGGAGCAACACGGCCAGCATCAGGCCGAGGGCGCCGAAGCTGCCGACTCGGCTGTCCTTCATGATCCGCAGCACGTCGTCGCGGGTCCAGCCGCCGCCGAAGGCATCGCAACAGTCGGCTACCGCGTCTTCGTGGAACCCACCCGTCAGCAGAGCCTCGGCGATCAGACCGACGGTGACAGCTACGAACGGACGCCAGACGTGTAGAGCCGCCCACACTACCGAACCGGTGACCAACCCAATCAGCCCGCCAACGAGTGGAAAGAAGATGACGGCTGATCGGAGCAGTGTCAGATCCGCGTCGGGGCGGTTCATACCTCCGGGCAACGGCAAACGCGTCAGGAATTGAACTGCGGTAATGACCGCATTGATTTGACGACGGATCACCGACCGACTACCTCCGCGAGAGTACTCATGCCCAGCATCGCAGCAGCGGCGTCCAGAAGTGGCAGGGCCGTGAGCGCCCCGGTCGCTTCGCCCAGTCGCATCCGCCAGCCGTCGAGGATGGGCTCCAGACCAAGATGTTTCAGAGCCAGCGAGTGTCCAGGCTCGGCGGAGCGGTGTGCAGCGATCATGCGAGTCACTGCGTCTGGCCAGAGATGGGCCACCACCAGAGCGGCCGCTGTAACGACGAACCCGTCGAGCAGGAGCGTTCGGCCTCGGGTACAGGTTTCATGGATGAAGCCAGCCATCGCTGCGATCTCCAGCCCGCTCATTGCTTCAATAGCGCCGTCGGAGTTGAGGTGTCGGTAACGAGCGAGAGCATTCCGTACCACGTGCCGTTTCTTTTCCAAAACAGCGTCGTCGGCACCGGCTCCGCGACCGACAACGTCATGCGCGTCCGCCCCGGTGAGCAAGGCTGTCAGACAACTCGCGGCAGTGGTGTTGCCGATGCCCATTTCCCCGGCGATGAGGATCTGGCAACCAGCGTTCATGGCGTCGTCGGCTTCCTGCTGGCCGACCGCGAAGGCGGCATGGAACTCGTCCTTGGTCAGGGCGGGTTCCAAGGCAAGATTTCGCGTGCCAGAGCAAACTTTTGCGCATCGGTAGTTCGGTTGTGGTGCGAGTGGCTCTGTGAGCGATCCCACATCGACCACTCGCAAGTCGGTATTCGTTGTCGTGGCCAATCTCGCACTGGCCGAGCGACCCGCGACGATCGTGCGGATCATGTGCCCGGTGACAGACGATGGCCAAGCACTCACTCCTTCCGCGACGACCCCGTGATCGGCGGCAAACAGCACTGCTCGTCGAGGAGCGGTGACCGGTGTGAGAGTCTGTTGCATCTCACACAGCCGAGCTGCGAGATCTTCGAGGCGGCCCAGGCTACCCGTCGGTTTAGCGAGTGTGTCGAGGTGCTTGCGGATGTGCAAAAGGGTCATGTCGGTTGTTGAACAAGGCATGGCTGGTCGTCGTTGCCGCGTCTTTCTCGGGGTCAAACAAAGGCGTCAGGACTCTTTTCTTGGGCGTCCTCTGGGGCAAGTGTCGCTTGCAAGACAGAGGCGGAGGGTGCTGCTTTTTATCCACGGGTCGTCGCCGAAGGGGAGTAAGCGTTGACTGCAGGCACCCAACGCTTTGACTTCCGCCTCAGTTTGCGGCTTGTTCACCCAGGCACGTGAGTGATCACGCATGGTACGCATGACGGTGAGTCGCCGAAAGAAATCGCTGACTTGCTCGTCGGTGGTGGTTCGGACCACCAAGTGCCCGTCATTGAGCATCACTGCCATCGCAAAAATTGGCAAAGGCGCAAGCTGGGATGTCTCATTGAGGACTCGCAGAAAAACATCATAGTCGGCGGGCTTCTCAAAGATCGCCGATTGGGCAACTGCTCGATTGAGGACATGGCGCACCTCGCCTGCCGGACAATTGCGCTTGGGTCTTGTCATGATCGGATCACGCTAACGACCTGATCAGAACAACCAAAGAGTCTTGGGCCCATTTTCTTTTCCTCTGTTCTTCTCCCAAAGTTGGTGCGCGGGGAAAAACAAACCACGGACGAGATGTGCCTGCTGGACCTACAACTCACTGCGGATTCGAGCGGAGGCCTGTTGGGCACGACGTTGTTTAGTGGAATTCCTTTCGATGAGACCAATCCATCGAAGTACGACAACGTCAAACTACCTGCGGAAGGCGTGCCGATCCCTGATCGATTCCGCGGGCTGCTGGGGTTGTATGATCGCGATCGCAACAACCGTCTGACACAAGATGAAGTGGAACGCATGCCGGAGCGAATGAGCAGTCTCTTGCTCGAATTCGTCGGGGGATGGCTGCCGGACGAATAGTCGGGCCGTCATGAGCATTCGCTGCGGCAACCATCCGCTTCTAATGTGACATTGCTCGATCCATCGCGGAGTACCATCGTTGCTTTGTGATTCAACCTGCTAGGATGTGCGGGTCTTTTACGAAGAGGCCTGTATCAAGTGGTCGAATAGGCTCGAAAACGGGAGAGTTCCGAAATGGTTCCAATTCGTTTGCGTGCAAATTCCAGCGGATTCCTGTTGAACAGGCCCCTGCTTGAAATCGTTTTGCCATTGCTGGTGATGGTCGGGCCGATCGCGTGCCAGTTGTCGGCAGCGGATTCGAATCCGGGCGGTGCGCCGAACATCGCCGCGCCCCAGACGAATTCCTATCCTGAGTCGCTTTGGATCGAAGCGGAGCATCTGCGAGGCGTGAAGGGATTCTGCTGGCCGATGGGAACGCCGGCGATGAAAAAGACGGCCGGCCATTGGGGCCTTTCGGGGCCGGGATGGGCGGCCGAGTGGAACCAGGGAGGCGAAAGCGGATTCCTGTCGATTGCGACCGCGGCGGATGATGATCGCGCGACGGCGAAAACCAGCATCGACGTTCCGGCTGAAGGCCGTTATTTCGTCTGGGTTCGCTACGGCGATTGGCGCGAGCAACCGGAACCGTTTTCGATTCGCATCGAACAACCCGGCGCCGCAGCGTGGCAGGGTGACTATGGGGTCCACGCGGTGATCGACGAAGACAACGAATCCAAGCTGTACTGGGGCTGGGCTTTCGCCTGGGATCGTCGCGAAGCGTCGCTGAAAGCGGGCGTTGCAACCTTGAGTCTGCTTTCGACGCAGAAATGCCCGCAACCCAGACAGATCGATGCGATCGTCTTGACCACCGACGAACGCTTTCGGCCTCGGATCAAGGATCGGCCCAGGCATCCCACCCGACAACGACTCGATTCCTATCGCCATGAACCCTTGAGTGATCTTACTCCGCTTTCCAAAGCCGCGGAGTTGAATAAGCAGGCTCCCTCGGCCCTGCCGCCTTCGTGGAATGTGCGTACGTTCCAGAACAAGGGATTTCGCTACCTGTGGAATTCCGCCGAGGAGGGACCCAATGCCGATTGGTTGTTGAGCGACGAGCCCAATCGGGTTCTATTTCCGTACGGACTACGTGATGAAGATGCGGTGAAAGAACTCAAACAAAAATACGGCGGCCGCACGGACGTGCCGATTTACTCGGATCCGCGTGTGGTACCAACTTTCCACGGCGTCGGTGCGGGGATTTTTGCCACCGATCCCAAGACGGGTGAAGTGCACCCGGCAGGAAAACGATTCGCCCAATGGTTGGATAAAAACCCCGATCGCATGTGGGCGATGATGATGAACTATCATCCCGGAAAGCCGATCGGCGACGCAGGCCAGCAGCTATTGGCCAAATACCGCGATCGCTATCTCGGATCTATCAGCGGCGAAAGTATCGGATATTTTTACCCCAAGTCCGAAGAAATGCGGGCCGTGACCGCGCAGGCGACCACGCGACGGCAGTTGGTCGAAGCGTTCACACCGCTGACTCAAACCGGCAATCGGGAAAAGTATCGAGCCGTTTACGGTAAAGATCTCGATGCGAATCCGTACGCGGATGTCATTTCCTGCTTATCGGTGGGCAACATCGCGTGGGCTCCGATCCTGTCTCAATGGGGCTGCCGGACGATCGGCTACGAATCGTCAGCCGCGACATCTTCGGTACTGAACATGCGATGGGCATTCATGCGAGGCATCGCGCGGCAAGGAGAGCAACTGACCGCCACATATCGATCATGCAACTTCGGCGATGCCTCGACCATCTTCAGCAACAGCGGCAGTTACCATTCGCCGCAGGCGATTCTCGACAACTATTACTCGGTTTATTCCGGCGCTGGAATGACTTGGTACAAATTTGACATCTGGTATCAGTACATGGCCGGGGCGTCGATGTTCTATCACGAACAGGGATTCGATGAGTTCTGGCAGCCCGGAGGAACGGCAGCGGCCGGCAAACAAGAGTTGCAGTTGTCGCCGAAAGGCAAGTTAGTCGATCGATTCCTGCGAACCACGGCGCCCGCGGCGGGATTTGATCGGGGCAGTCCCTACACACCGGTCGCGTTCCTGGTCGATTACGCACACGGTTGGGAACCCGCACCATTCTGGCCCAATTCGTTCAAGAACTGGCATGGCCATGAAGAGCGTTTCCTGTTCGGCGATCATGAAAAGATGCTCGAAGAGTGGTTCTGGGCCGCTTTCCATCCGATCGCATCGGAGAGCGAGAAGCCGATGAATGCCACGAACGAAGTCTACCTGCCGGGAATTTTCGGCGACGTGTTCGATGTGATCGTCGCCACTCCGCAGGTCGACCGCTGGAAGACAATCGACACTTATCCCGTGGTCATCGCCAACGGCGACATTGAACTGACGGCGGCCGAGGGCGCAAGGCTCGATGCTTATGTCCAGCAAGGTGGCACGCTGCTCGTCACCGACAGTCAACTGACCGGTCCCGGTGTTGCCGCATTGAAACTTCCGGCGACGGGCGAGCCCGCCGTGGGGCAAAACTATCGATGGCTCGACGATGCGACTGTCGTCTCGTCGCAACGGTTTCGATACCGGCCGATTGCGGCCGGGCAGGCCGAATGGAAGCCGCTCGCACAGACGGAGGATGGAAAAGTGTTCTGTGCCGCGTCCGATCGCGGCAAGGGCCGCATCCTCTTCCTGTCGGTGCCGCGCGGACTGGGGATCGATCGACGAGCCGTTCCCGTCGTGCCGCAACTCATCGCTCATCTCACGCGCGGCCTCATGCCGATCGAAGTTGACGGCGATGTGCAGTGGCTCGTCAATCGCAATGCCAATGGATGGATGGTGACCTTGCTTAATCCGGCCGGGCAAGACAAGCCGCAACAGGGAATTACACCGACCGATCACCGCGAAAATCGCAGCGTGACGATTCGATCGCGCGTTCCGGTCTCCTCGGCCGTAGATCGTTTACAACCGACCGATCGCATGACCATCAACCCCGCTGCAAAAGGGATCGTCAATGTGACTTGTGAAGTGCTTGCCGGCGGCGTGAGGATTGTGGAAATCAAATGACCAACCGCGCCTGGCATGGGACTGCTGTCATGAGACTGCCTGATGCGGCGAGACAATCCCGTCGCACGCGTTCTCGCAACGCGCGATTGCGGCGCGACTCGTGGTGATGTCGATTTTCGGGCGGAGGCGGCAGCTAACTAGAACGTGCGGAAGCGGAATTCGCCCGACTTCACCGCACCATCGAGTCTAAAAATCCTTGGCGGTTAGACCTTCGGCTCCCCGCTGGAGCATTTCTTCGCCAACCACCAGGCAATCGGGAACACTTTCACCCAATATGGAGTACGACATGCGACCCAGGAGCCGTTGCCCGGCGGGTCTGCTGACAGCAGGCTCGGCACTTTTGGCGATGGCGGGACTTTCCAGAGGGGGACTCCGCTAATCAGCCAGGCTGACGGCATAGACGATCGCACCACCCTGAATCCGGAGCGACAATCTGACTTTTTGATCTCGCAGTGAGCGAAGATCTGTCTTTGTTTTCCATCGGACGGGGTGTCGGACCGCGTCGGTCGTGATGGGGATCGCGTCTTCGAACCCGAATCCGGGGAACTCCCGTCCCTGGTCGTCGAGTAAGGCAACAGCGACAGCGCCCGCGTCGCCGCGCTGCTCCACGTTGATTCGCACGTGATCGCTGACGAGTGTCATCGGTTTGGTCGTCAGTTGCCCGTCGGTTCCTTTGGCGGAGGCTTGCAGGCCAGTGAAGCCGTCGCGACGAAGTTTCGCCACGCCGATCGAACGCGATCCAAACGGGCACGGCTCCTGTTGGTTCCGCGAGAAGGCATTGAAGTAGATCAGCATTTCATCCCCCACCACGATCGGTTCGTTGTGCAACGGAACTGCACCGGTGGCGTAGTAGCTTCCCGGCGGACCGTGAGGGATGACACTCTCCGTTTGGTTCACCGGGTTCCAATCACCGCCTTCGTGGCGCGAGGCGAACATCACGGTGAACACACCCTTCGGTTTGTCCATGCCGCAGGGGAAGCCGAGATCCTGATTGCCGTAATTGAACGGAATCATGCATTCGACGGCGGGCGCCCGGACCAGTTCCGGAGTGATCCGCCTGGCCGGTTCCGCGGCCGACCACTGCCGCAGGTCGTTGCTGACGCTGAACGATGGATACGACCAGCCTCCCGCGCGGACATACGCCATCCAGCGCTGATGGCGATGATCGGGGACCACCAGCAGACGATCGCCTCCCGCGGTCGGCAGAGTGTCCAGCCGTTCCAGCGGTTGCTCCCAACGCAGGCCGTCCGGACTGCAGGTGATGTACTCGCCTCGCGCCGTTCCACAGCGATTAATAAACTCCTGCGGACGCCCCAGCGAACCGCTGACCGCATGGTTGTCCCAGAAATGGACCGACTCCCAGTGCGCGATCATCTTGTACCGACGGTCCGGGTTCGGCTCGCGATCATCGCGCAGGATCGTGTAGCCGTCGAAATTTGTCAGCGCTCCGTCGGTCTGTTTTGCCGCGAGGTGCCCTGTCAGGATGATGTTGTTGTCCTTGTTGCCGCGATAGTCGAATTGCCCCAGCTTCGGCTTACGCCAGGTGATCCCATCGTCCGACTCGGCATATTTACCGAGCATTGATTCGACGACAGGTCGATCAGCCTCGGAACGTGGACGAAAGGTGAAGTCCGCGCCGCGTCCCCAGACGCCAGCGCTGGCGATCTCGTGCGGGCCAGCGTTGTTGTGGCCCATCGTCATCGTGACGTACCACAGGCGATATCGTCCGTCCGCCTCGCGGATCACGTTGCCCCAGGCACAATCGGTCTCGGTCCGTGGATCATCCGGCCAGACAATTGGTTCGTCGAGCGGCCGAGCCCGGTTGTGAATACGTTTCAACCCCTGTTGCTGCTCGATCCAATGATCATCCACAAACAAGTAGAGATTCGGATCGTACGTCGTCGCAGGAGGAGCAAGAGAGACTCCCAGGTTGTTGCCGTTGGCCCGTTCAGTTGCAGTGAAGAGCGCAGTCGGCAGTTGTTCAGCCTTGACGCCGTTACCGACAGGTCGATTGAGGAGCTGGCACTTGTCGTCGCTGGAGGACATCGGATCCCACCAGGCCAGCGTCGTTGAGCCGCCTCCATCCATGTTAATTCCAGAGTGGGCTCCAAAGTGCTTGAGCCACTGCCCGAGTTCTTCTGTTGTCGCTCCCAGGCTCGCCCGCTGTCGTCCATCAATCGCCACCATCAGCAGGTATCTTGCATCCGCCGACAGTCCAATCCCCGTCCGCGGATGCAGATCATTGCCGCTGGCCACAGGTCGTCCATCGTTGAGACAAATCCCAAATCCGCTCACCGCCAGGTCGATCGTGGACAGGTCAAAGTTCGGTCCGGTTGGTTCAATGCTCAGGGCACCGTTCTTGCGGCGGATCAGTGAGGGCGAACCACTCCCCTTCGAGACGACAACCCCGTCCGAAACCGCCAGCCCGGCGAGGTCTGTGGGCGTCGGTCGATTGAACGGCGCGGGCCAGGGCGAGAAAGCGTCTGAATTGATCGCCAACACCATGGGCGAGCCGCTGGCCCGCGATTGTCGCAAGAAGTCCCGTGTCGTTTGCCGATCGGTCTCCGTCTTACCGTCAACCCAGTCGGAGCGGCGAGTCGTCGTCTGCAAGCGTAAGCCTTGCGTCCACGTATCGACCCGCACGCCATACACCACCATCTTCCTCGGCTGCTCGGTTTCAATACGTCGATAGCGCAATCCCGGGTGCAATTCACGTCCCTGTCGCCAGTCCCCAAGGCCGTCCTGGGCACGAAGCGGCAGAGAACTCAGAACCAGCACGAAAGCCCATGCGATCGTGATCATGCTGCAAACCGACCGCGCGGCATGTGGCAAAGGGCGATATCTCAAATCGTTCGTCATGCGGTTTCCTATCGCAAGAGTTTTGGTGGACTTCAAAGTTACTTTCGGCGACCGGCAAAAGGAATTTACCAGTACGGGGGACCTCAAGTTCAGCGCGGCCTGTGCAAAATTCATGTTTGGCCACCAATCTCTCGACAAATCGTCACCGCTCCCGGAGTACCGGCCAAGGTGACGGACAATGGATGGCGAGTGATAAACCGTTCCCCGCTGATGCTCGACGACAACAAACTCGTCTGCACGTCCGAGAGCACACGACATACAGGCAACAAAAAAAGGAACCGAGCCCGCACGACACTTGGACATGTTGAATGTGCCTGCAGAAATCGTTTCTGCAACGTCTCGTGACGTATCAATCAATTCGCGAACTTCATCGCGAAGAGGTCGGCGTTTTCCAAGACGAAGCGGATTCGCACGGGTTGGCCGCTGAGTTTCGACAGGTCGGCGTGCCACGTCACCGGTTGGTCGATTGCGTCGCCCTGGAGCGTCTTGCAATCGGCGAGTGCGAAGCCGGGGATCGGTTTTCCGGAGGCGTCTTGCAGTTCGGCTTTCACACTGCCGGTGGCCGCCGTCTTGAAGTTCAGCGTCAGTTGCTTCCCGGTGAAGATGACCGGTTTCGTAAGCAACTCGCTCTTGGCCTCTGCGTGAATTGAGACGAATCCGTCGGTGCGGAAGGTGAAGCGGCGGACGCGACTACCGGGGCCGGCGTAGTAGCGTTCGGTGGCGTAGACCGAGAGTTCGTTCGGGCGGCCGGGGAGTTGCAGCAGGCCCCACGTCATGTAGTTGCTGCGGTTGCCGTCGCGCTCGGCGGGGGCGGTGATCGGGATGAGGGCGTCCGGCCAGCGTTTGAAACGGAGTCCGTCGCGGCTGGTCATGAAGACCGGTTCGACTTGCTGCGTCTTCGGTTGAAATCGCGTCGGGAAGCCGATTAACAAGT